>JACCEE010232044.1_pt1 | contig 19539 bp, 20 predicted proteins | sample 7449931 | NCBI WGS metagenome assembly JACCEE01 (sample SAMN15323457, study PRJNA562643) | freshwater metagenome | isolation source: river surface water | place: USA:Blue River Watershed | collected 2017-08-19 | reverse complement strand
TTGGTGGATGAGTCTTTAGAGTGCATTTTGGAAGCGGATGCCTTGGCCAGATCTCTTTCAAAACAAGTGATTGAGGACTGGCAACGATGAACGCAATCTGGAGTTTATTGGCGTTTCTGGTGGCACTTGGCTTGCTGGTGAGTTTTCATGAGTACGGTCATTACAGTGCAGCTCGCTTGTGCGGGGTTAGGGTGCTCAAGTTCTCTGTTGGTTTTGGGAAGAGTATTTGGTCCCATCAAAAGGATGCTTCCTCCACTGAATGGGCATTGAGTAGCATTCCCTTGGGTGGTTACGTCAAGATGGATGAAGAGTCCTTCAAAAGCAAGAAACTATGGCAACGTTCTTTTATTGTCGCCGCAGGCCCCTTGGCTAATTTCTTGCTAGCGGTGGTTTTTTTGACCATCTTATTTGGTTCTGGAGTCTCTCAAATTCCATCAAAATTAGCTGAACCTGTCGAGTCTAGTGTCGCCTATAAAGCAGGGGTTTATGGGGGTGATACGGTGATTGGTTGGAAGTCTTCGGGGGAAGATGTTTTTCAACCAATTGTTAGCTGGAATCAGCTGAGGTGGCGTTTATTGGATGCTGTTACCGAACCTCAAGGTTTTGTTTTGCAGGTTAGAACCCCCCAAGGAAATAAGCAAGATATTGTTTTTAAACAAGAAAATTTACCTAAATTGAGTCCTGACAGCGATCCACTGGCCCAGCTAGGGATTCGGCCTGATTTATCTGAGCCAATCAACGTTTTTGAATTAAAAATGGGTCTGATTGATTCGATTCAGACAGCTGTTTTGCGTGTTTGGGATATCAGTGTGATTTCTGTTCGAATGCTTTTGGGGATTTTCACAGGAGAGTCTTCCATCAAGCAAATTGGTGGCCCGCTAAGCATTGCTGATATGGCTGGTAAATCGGCTCAAATCAGTTGGCAGTCCTACTTGGGATTCTTAGCAATGATCAGTATTAGCTTAGGTATCCTGAATTTGATCCCTTTACCCATGCTCGATGGGGGTCAGCTACTGTATGATGCATGGGAATTGCTCACTGGAAGAAGAATTCCTGAGAGCTGGCAAAATGTATTACAAAGAATTGGTGTAGGTAGCTTATTATTTTTAACAATATTGGCTTTGTTTAACGATATTTCTAGATTGTTTTTACGTTGAAATCACCTAATAAATTTATTAAAACTCCTTTGGCCGCAATTGCGGTCACTCTGTTATCTAACCCATTGTGGGCGGCTGATCCGTTTGTGGTGAAAGACATTCGTGTAGAAGGCTTACAACGTGTTGAGCCTGGAACTGTATTTAGCTATCTTCCTGTTAGAGTAGGTGAGACTTTTACAGACGATAAAGGTGCTGACGCCATTCGTGCGCTGTATAACACTGGCTTTTTTAAAGATGTGAAAGTTGAATCCGACGGTCAGGTATTGGTCGTTCGTGTAGAGGAAAGACCTGCCGTATCTCAATTAGAGTTCACCGGTATCAAAGAATTTGACAAAGAAGCCCTCAAAAAGTCATTAAAAGCAGTGGGCGTTGCAGAGGCTCGCTACTACGACAAAGCTTTGATTGATAAAGCTGAACAAGAACTTAAGCGTCAGTACATTTCAAGAGGCTACTATGCTGCAGAAGTGATTACTACCGTGACACCTGTTGAGCGCAACCGAGTGGCGATTGTGTTTAACGTGGATGAAGGGCAAGTTTCAAAGATTTTGCAAATCAATATTGTGGGCAACCAGGCCTTCAAAGAAAAGCAATTGCGCGAAGAGATGCAGTTATCAACGCCCAATTGGTTGTCTTGGTACACCAAAAATGATTTGTACTCCAAACAAAAGTTAACTGCCGATTTAGAGTCAATTCGTTCCTTCTATTTGAATCAAGGTTACTTGGAGTTTGTGATTGAATCGACTCAGGTATCTATTACACCTGATAAGAAGGGTATTTACCTCAATATCAATATTCGCGAGGGGCAGCAATACAAGGTAGCCTCAGTGAAATTGGCGGGTGAACTACTCGGCAAAGATGAAGAACTCGCTAAGCTTGTGAATTTAAAAGTTGGTGATGTATTTTCTTCAGCCAAATTAACTGAGAGCACAAAAGCGATTGCCGATAAATTAGGGGCTTATGGTTATGCCTTTGCCGCCATTAATCCTCAACCTAATTTGCAAAGAGACAAACAGTTGGTCGATCTCAATCTGATTGTTGATCCAGGTAAACGAACCTATGTTCGCAAGATCAATATTTCAGGCAATAACAAAACCAGAGATGAAGTGATTCGCCGAGAAATGCGTCAACTTGAGAGCTCATGGTTTGACAGTGAAAAATTAAAGCTATCCAAAGACCGCATCAATCGTTTGGGCTATTTCACAGATGTTGAAGTGAACACTGAAGATATCCCTGGAACATCCGATCAAGTAGATGTGGGTATTAAGGTCGCTGAAAAACCAACAGGATCATTGAGCTTGGGTGCTGGTTTCTCATCCACGGATAAATTGATTTTGACGGCCGGTATTTCTCAAGAAAATGCTTTTGGTACTGGTACCAGCATTGGTTTGAACGTCAATACAGGTAAAACCAATCGTACATTGGCACTTTCTAACTATGATCCCTACTTTACTGAGGATGGCATCAGTCGCTTCACAGAGCTTTACACCAGAACTTCAAGACCTTTGTACTACACCGGTGACACGGAGTACAAGATTGTTTCTACAGGCGGTAGCTTCAAGTTAGGTGTACCGTATTCCGAAGTAGATCGTGTCTTCTTTGGTCTAGGTATTGAGCAGTTGAATATGGAAACCTCGGTCAATACACCGACGAGTTACCAAAATTATGTCAATGCCTACGGTAAGAGCAATATGAACGTTCCGTTCACCATTGGTTGGTCTAGAGACGGCCGTGACAGTGCCTTGATTCCATCTCGTGGCACCTACCAACAAGTCAACTTTGAATGGGGCACGCCGGTTGCAGATTTACAGTACTACCGTGCCTACTACCAACACCAGTATTTCTGGCCTTTGTTCAAGGGCAACATCTTGTCGTTTAACGGCGAGATTGGCTATGGCGATACGTACAGTAACAAGCCATTCCCAGTGACTAAGAACTACTTTGTGGGCGGTATTGGTTCTGTGCGTGGCTATGAGCCCGGTTCTCTAGGGCCTACGAATACCAATAACAATGGCACTGTGACTCCAATTGGTGGTGCTTCTAAATTGGTGGGCAATATAGAATATACTTTCCCCATCCCTGGTTCTGGTGTGGATAAGACCCTCCGTTTATTCAGCTTCTTTGATGCTGGTAACGTGTACGCAGATACACCTGATTTTTCAGGTTTGAGAACATCGTATGGTTTTGGTTTGTCATGGATCTCTCCGCTAGGACCTTTAAAATTTAGTTATGGCTTCCCGTTGAGTAAAAAGCCAGAAGATCGTTTGCAGCGTTTCCAATTCCAAATTGGTACCGCTTTTTAATTGTTGAAGGATGTATTTATGAATCGCTTGAGTTTGAAATTGATCCAATCCGCCATGATTGCTGGCGCAACGCTTGGCATGCTTTCTTCTGTAATCGCCGCAGATGATAAGGATTTCGCAGGCCGCATTGGTGTGGTGAATTCAGAGCGAATCTTCAAAGAGTCGAATATGGCCAAGGCAAGCCAAACAAAATTGCAAAGCGAGTTCGCCAAACGTGAAAAAGATTTGCGTGATGATGCGCAAAAGATTAAATCAGCTGCAGAGCGTTTAGACAAAGATGCTGCCGTGATGTCAGACACAGAGCGAGTGCGCAAGCAACGCGAATTAGCCGATGCTGATCGTGAATTACAACGTAAACAGCGTGAATTCACAGAAGATGTCAATCAACGTAGTTTTGAAGAGCGCTCTAAGATTGCTCAAAAAGCCAATCAAGCACTCAAGTTGGTAGCTGAGCAGCGCAAATTGGATTTAATTGTTCAAGAAGCTGCTTACGTCAATCCTAAGATTGACGTCACCGATGACGTCATCAAAGCTCTCAACGGTTTACGTTAATTTGCTAACAGGTATCTAATGCCAACCATTGCTGAGTTAGCCGAACGCTATTCGGCTCGCTTAGCGGGCAGTGGAAACACTGTTGTCAGTGGATTGGCAACTCTGGCTGAAGCAGGGCCTTCTCATCTTGCTTTCTTAGCCAATCCACTTTACAGGAATGAGGCTGCCACTTGTTTAGCGGGTGGTTTAATTATTTCTGAAGCTGATTACGAATTCCTTCAAAGTCATCCATCCAATCAATCAAGAAGCTACCTAATTACATCCAATCCATATGCCCTGTTTGCAAGGATTGCTCAGGAGTTCGCACGAATTTCCCAGCCCACTTTTAAACCGGGCATTCATCCAACTGCCGTGATTGAAACAGGCGCAAGGATTGCCTCAAGCGCACATATTGGGCCACATTGCTTTGTGGATAAAAATGCGATTATTGGAGAACGGGTTGTTTTAGTTTCACATGTACATGTGGGTGAAAATGCATCTATTGGGGATGATTCGGTTTTACACCCTCAAGTCACCCTGTATTTTGATTGTGCGATTGGTGCTAGAGCAATTATTCATAGCGGTACAGTGATTGGTTCAGATGGTTTTGGTTTTGCGCCCGATTTGGCTGCAGGTGAGTGGGTGAAAGTTCCTCAAACCGGTAAGGTGCTAATTGGTGATGATGTGGAAATTGGCTCAAATACTTCAATTGACCGTGGCGCAATGGCCAACACCATTATTGAGGATGGTTGCAAGATCGACAACTTGGTTCAGATTGCACACAATGTTCACATCGGTAGCCTCACAGTGATTGCCGGCAATACCGCAATCGCTGGCAGCACAGTTATCGGAAAAATGTGCATGATTGGTGGATCTACTAGCTTTTCTGGGCATCTTAAAATAGCCGATCGGACCACCATTTCTGGGGGCACCACCATCATTCGATCCATTGATCGACCAGGACAACATTACACCAGTATTTTTCCTATGTTGCCCCATGCAGATTGGGAAAAGAATGCTGCCATTCTGCGCACCTTAGATAAAATGCGCCATAAGATAAAAGATTTAGAAAAACAATTAAAGTCCCTAACTACAGATAAAAAGTAAAAGGCTGTTATGAGTGAATTAGTTAATTTTGATATCAACCAGATTTTGAAGATGCTTCCGCATCGTTACCCCTTTTTATTGGTTGATCGCGTTCTTGAGTTAGAAGCCGGGCAGCGAGTTAAAGCTTTGAAGAACGTCACAATGAATGAACCTCATTTCACAGGCCATTTCCCAGAGTTTCCCGTGATGCCAGGAGTTTTGATTCTTGAAGCATTGGCTCAAACTGCCGCGCTACTCACTTTTGGTCAGGACTCTGTTGATGACTCAGTGTATTTCTTTGTGGGCATCGACAATGCACGTTTTAAACGTCCAGTCACACCAGGCGATCAATTGATTTTGAATGCCTCCATTGAACGCTTCAAAGGAGGTATTTGGAAGTTCAAAACATTTGCAACGGTGAATGACGTAGTAGTGACTGAAGCTGATTTGATGTGCACCATTCGGAAAAAGGAAGCCTAAGATGGCGTTGATTCATCCAACTGCCATTGTTGACACAAAAGCAGAAATTGCTGATGGTGTTGAGATAGGGCCCTATGCAGTCATAGGTCCCATGGTCAAAATTGGTGCCAATACCCAAATCGGCGCTCATACAGTGGTTGAAGGATGTACTTCGATTGGTGCTGAGAATAAGATTGGTCATTTTGCGTCGATCGGCGGTGCTCCACAAGACATGAAATACCGCGGTGAACCCACGCAATTGATCATCGGTGATCGCAACATGATTCGTGAGTTCACAACCTTACATACGGGAACGATTCAAGATCAAGGCATCACCAGAATTGGTAACGATAATTGGATCATGGCGTATGTTCACATTGCCCATGATTGCGTGGTTGGTAACCACACCATTTTTTCAAATAACGCCCAAATCGCAGGACATGTTCATGTAGATGACTGGGCAATTCTGGGTGGCATGTCAGGAGTTCACCAATTTGTTCGCATCGGTGAACATTCCATGATTGGCGGTGCTTCTAAATTAGTTCAAGATTTACCCCCTTATGTGATTGCCTCAGGCGCTGTGGCAGAGCCCCATGGATTAAATGCAGAAGGTTTAAAACGTCGTGGCTTTAGCCCTGAGTCGATTGCGGCTTTACGTCACGCCTATAAGCTTTTATATAAACAAAATCTGAGTTTTGAAGAAGCCAAGAAAGCCATTGCCGATTTGGCCGAAGAAAAGCAAGCCACTGAAGTTCAAACCGCAGAAAAATTAAGAATATTCCATGACTTCATCGCCGCTTCAGAGCGCGGCATTGCGCGCTGATAAAGAAGTGTCACCATACCTTGCTTGTGTGGCCGGTGAGCCATCCGGAGATATGCTCGCAGCCAGTGTATTGGCGGCTATTTCAAGTCAGCCAAATTTGTCTCATTTAAAAACTCGTGGCATAGGCGGTCCCAAAATGATTGCTGAAGGCTTTGAGTCTTTGTGGCCCATGGAAACTTTAGCTGTAAGGGGTTATGTTGAAGCGATCAAGCAGTTGCCCGCCATACTTTCTGTGCGTCAATCCTTACTCAAAGAATTAATGAATTATCGCCCTCAGGCCTATTTAGGGATCGATGCGCCAGACTTTAATTTGGGAGTTGAGAAAAAGTTGAAGGCTGTAGGTGTACCAACAATTCATTTCATCAGCCCCTCAATTTGGGCATGGAGAGGAGGGCGCATTCAAGGCATTAAAGAATCGGTTGATCACATGCTTTGTATTTTTCCTTTTGAGCCTAAGGTGTATGAGGGTTCTGGTGTACAAGCAACCTATGTAGGACATCCCTTGGCATCTTCCATCCCTATGGAGCCCGATGTTCCTAAGGCAAGAAAAATGATGGGTATAGGAACTTCATCCGTTGTAGTCGCTGTTCTACCCGGAAGTAGAAAATCAGAAGTGTCCATGATAGGCCCGAACTTTTTTGAAGCTATGGGTGAGATGTACAAAAATTATGGTGAAGGAATTGAATTTGTTGTGCCAATTGCCACTGATTCATTGCGCCCAGCCATCGAGTCGCTGGCCAATCAGTTAAGAAAATCCCATCCTTCCATCATCCTTCATCTATTCGACGGTCAGGCCAGCTTAGCGCTTGAAGCCTCGGATGTGGTGTTAATTGCTAGTGGTACCGCTACCTTAGAGGCGGCTCTTTGGAAAAAACCCATGGTTATTTCTTATAAAGTACCGGCCATTACTGCTTGGATGATGAAAAAGCAGGCCTATTTGCCTTATGTGGGATTACCGAATATCTTGGCTGGAGAGTTCGTGGTTCCTGAGTTATTGCAAGAAGCCGCCACTCCTGAGTCCCTGGCCAAGGCCACTTTAAGCTGGTTGGATCAACCACAGGCTGTGGCTCAATTAAAGGAGCGTTTCACGGCGATGCATGAGTCTTTACGTTTACCTACTGGTCAGCTGGTCGCTGACGTCATTGCGGAAGTGGTTCATGCCAAAAGCTCATGAATTCGAATTCGAGTGTGGAGTTGATGAGGCGGGCAGAGGTCCATTGGTTGGGTCAGTGGTTGCTGCTGCGGTCGTTCTAGACCCCGATAAACCGATTCAGGGTTTAAAAGATTCCAAAAAATTAAGCGCCAAAGTGCGTGAAGAGTTATTTGAAATCATTATTCGTGATTCCAAAGCTTGGTGCGTTGCAGAAGCTAGTGCATCTGAAATTGATGCCATCAATATATTACAAGCCACGATGTTGGCCATGAAGCGCGCAATTGAGGGATTAGAGAAGACTTTGGGCCGATTGCCCCACAAAGCATTGATTGACGGCAATCGATGTCCAAAGTTATCTATTGCAATGGAGGCTATTGTGAAAGGTGATAGTAAAGTCCCAGCCATTTCAGCCGCATCCATTCTTGCCAAGGTTACACGTGATCGCCAAATGCAAGCTTTACATGCTCTCTACCCTATGTATAGTTTTAATCAGCATATGGGTTATCCAACGCCCATGCATTTTGAAGCTCTCAAGCAACATGGACCCTGTCCAGAGCACCGAAAAACATTTGCACCGGTTCGAGAAGTCATGGAAACTAAGCTTCTATGAAAGATGCTAAATACCTAAGTTCACCTGAAAACGCTTTAGTAAAGCGACTTAAAATTTTATTAGAAGGTGGCAGCAAAGCGAATAAATCGCGACAAGAGCTCGGACTTGCTGTGATTGAGGGTGTTCACTTAGTTCAGGCATGGTTGGCATCAGAGGATTTACTGGAGATTTTTACCACTGAAGCGGGTCTTCAGCAGGCTGAGATTGCAGCAGTGATTGAGATGCAACTGGCTGCTGCTCCGAGTACTGAGTTGTTTGTTTTGGATGAGTCTTTGTGGAAAAAATTGTCTGATTTAGACAATGGACCGCCTATCATGGCTTGTATCCGCATTGTTCATCAAGATTTTCCAGTTAAGCTCAGTGATGATGTTTTGATCTTGGATGCTATTCAGGATGCCGGCAACGTAGGCTCGATGATGAGAACTGCAGTAGGCGCTGGCTTGAAATATGTGGTTTGTATGAAAGGAACTGCTCAAGCTTGGTCACCCAAGGTCCTACGAGCTGCGATGGGGGCTCATCGTCATTTAAAGATTTTTGAATCCTGGACCTTGAACATGATTCGTGAAAAAATTAAAGTACCTCTCTTAGCAACAAGTTTGGTCGCGGAGCAAGATTTGTATGATTTGGGAGATGAGTTGCTAGATCCTCACGCTTGGATATTTGGCAATGAAGGTTCTGGCGTCCACCCAGAGTTACTGGCTATCGCCAAAGGAGTTCTGATTCCTCAGGATCCTTGCATTGAATCCTTAAATGTCGGAGCGGCAACTGCCATCTGTCTATTTGAAATGCGTCGTGTGCGCCGAGAACTAAATTAACCAATCATTAGTAGTTGGTTCTTTCAGGTTTAATTTCTTGCAAAATTGTCGTGGCAATTTCTTCAATGGATTTGTTGGTAGTAGAGAGCCATGGAATGGAATTTTGGCGCATCATGGCTTCGGCCTCGCTAACTTCGTAACGACAATTTTCTATCTTGGCGTAATTACTTCCAGGTCTACGTTCATTCCTGATTTCAGATAAACGCATCGGGTCAATGGTGAGGCCAAATAGTTTTTTGCGGAATGGAATTAAATCTTTTGGAATTTGATTTCTTTCAAAATCATCTGGGATTAATGGATAATTTGCCGACTTAAGGCCATACTGCATGGCCAGATAAAGACTGGTCGGCGTTTTCCCGCTGCGAGAAACTCCCACCAAGATAACATCAGAGTCAGCCAAATTCTGATTGGATTGCCCATCATCATGCGCCAACGAGAAATTAATGGCTTCAATGCGATTTTTATAAGATTCAGTGTCTGCATTGTTATGAAAACGGCCAATCGCATGATTTGATTTCATCCCCAAAGCCTGTTCTAGTGGAACGATGAATGTTTGGAACATATCCATCATCAGACCATTCGCAGCCGTCACAATCGCATTGACTTCAGCATTGACCAGAGTTGTGAAAACAATGGGTTGTTGACCCGAGGTTTTGGCATAGTCATTGATTTCTCGAACGGCTTGATGGGCCTTATCAACGGTGTCAACGAAGGGCAGACGAATTTGCCTAAATGGCAATTCAAATTGAGCCAAAATTGATTGACTGAAAGTTTCTGCAGTAATGCCTGTTCCATCAGAAACAATGAATACGGTCCGTGGTTTTGCGCTCATATGAATTTTTATTTGTGACAATTGCCAAAGGATACAATAGAAACATTCACTGAATGGCATCCTGCCTAGAGGCTTGTTTGCCGGCAGCAACACTGGTTTTCCATTACTTAGAGAGTTGTTATGTCCAATCCAAACCATGCAAATGCATACGTTTTGCCCTTTGAGGAATTGCGCATGTCTGATGTTGAGTCAGTCGGCGGTAAAAATGCGTCACTCGGGGAAATGATTTCTCAATTAAACGCTTCTGGCGTGCGCGTTCCAACCGGTTTCGCAACGACTGCTTTGGCTTTTCGTGATTTTCTTGTCCATAACAAGCTCACTGAGCGCATCAACGATCGTTTAGACAAACTCAATGTGGATGATGTCAAAGCTTTGGCTGAGGCAGGGGCTGAAATTCGTCAATGGGTAGAGGAAGCGCCATTTCAAGATCGTCTTGAACAAGAAATCCGTCAAGCTTTTAAGGTGTTGGATGCTGATGGCAAAGGCTCTTTTGCTGTTCGTTCCTCAGCGACAGCTGAAGATTTACCCGATGCATCTTTTGCAGGTCAACAAGAATCGTTTCTAAACGTCGTTGGCATTGAGGATGTATTGCATCGTATTCGTGAAGTATTCGCATCGTTATACAACGATCGCGCCATCTCTTATCGTGTTCACAAAGGTTTTGCTCATGCTGAAGTGGCCTTATCAGCGGGCATTCAACGGATGGTTCGCTCAGATAAAGCCGCTTCTGGAGTGATGTTTACTTTAGACACTGAATCAGGCTTTGAAGAAGCCGTATTCATCACTTCCAGTTATGGTTTGGGTGAAACGGTGGTACAGGGTGCCGTGAATCCCGATGAGTTTTATGTTTTTAAACCCACTCTAGCGGCTGGCAAGTACCCAATCATTCGCAGAAGCTTGGGCTCAAAACTGATTCAGATGCAGTTCACTGCTCCAGGTGAACCTGGTCGAGTCAAAACGGTTGATGTGCCACTTGAGCAACGTAACCGATACTCCATCACTGATGAAGATGTATCAGAGTTGGCAAAGTATGCAGTAATCATTGAAAAGCATTATCAACGTCCTATGGATATTGAGTGGGGTAAAGATGGTATTGATGGCAAGATCTACATCTTGCAAGCTCGCCCCGAAACTGTGAAGAGTCAAGCGCAAGGTAAGGTTGAGATGCGCTACAAACTCAAAGGAAATTCAACAGTTCTTGCCACAGGTCGCGCGATTGGACAAAAAATTGGAACAGGTACCGTGCGTGTTGTGAAAGATGCCAGTGAAATGGATCGAGTTCAACCGGGGGATGTTTTAGTCGCAGATATGACCGACCCAAACTGGGAGCCAGTCATGAAGCGTGCGGCAGCGATTGTGACCAATCGTGGCGGGCGTACCTGTCATGCAGCAATCATCGCACGGGAATTAGGCGTTCCTGCCGTAGTCGGTTGTGGTGATGCCACGCATGTTCTCAAGGACGGTGCTGTTGTCACGGTATCCTGTGCAGAGGGTGATGAGGGTCGTATCTATGATGGCCCCATTGAAACTGAAGTGACAGAAGTAAGTCGCGGTGTTTTGCCAGAAATTCCAGTAAAAATCATGATGAACGTAGGCAATCCTCAGTTGGCCTTCGATTTCTGTCAGATTCCCAATGGTGGGGTTGGCTTAGCTCGCTTAGAGTTCATCATCAACAACAATATTGGTGTTCACCCCAAAGCGATTTTGGAGTATCCCAATATTGATTTAGATTTGAAGAAAGCAGTTGAAAGTGTGGCTCGTGGCCATGCAAGTCCAAAAGCTTTTTATGTGGATAAATTAGCTGAAGGTATTGCAACTATAGCGGCTGCTTTTTATCCCAAGCCTGTGATTGTCCGCATGTCTGACTTCAAGTCCAATGAATATAAGAAGCTCATTGGTGGTTCTCGATATGAACCAGATGAAGAAAATCCAATGCTTGGATTCCGTGGCGCATCTCGTTATATTTCTGATGACTTTGCTGAAGCATTTGCCATGGAATGTGAGGCCATGAAACGTGTTCGCAATGATATGGGACTCACCAACGTTGAGATCATGATTCCATTCGTGCGCACCGTCAATCAAGCAGAAAAGGTCATTGGGCTTCTTGGGCAACATGGTCTAAAGCGAGGTGAGAATGGCCTACGCGTGATCATGATGTGCGAGATTCCTTCTAATGCAATCTTAGCTGAGCAATTCCTAGAGCATTTTGATGGTTTCTCAATTGGCTCCAATGATTTGACTCAGTTAACCTTGGGTCTAGATCGTGATTCTGGAATGGAGTTATTGGCGATTGATTTTGATGAAAGAGATCCAGCGGTTGAGTTCTTAGTAGCCAGAGCCATTGAGACTTGCCGGGCCAAAGGGAAATACATCGGCATTTGTGGACAAGGCCCTTCAGACCACCCTGATTTTGCAAAGTGGTTGATGGATAAAGGCATTACTTCAATTTCTTTGAATCCTGATAGCGTGGTTGATACTTGGACTTTGCTGTCAAAGTAAGAAAGCTTTAGTCTCGCAGCTTGGAGCCCGAACGCATGATTCGGGCTTTTTCTATTTGCCAATCTCGATCTTTGGAGGCTTCACGTTTGTCATGCTGTTTTTTTCCTCGTCCTAAACCAATCTCACATTTCACTCGGCCTTTACTAAAGTGTAGATTGATGGGAACCAAGGTATAGCCACGCTGTTCAACTTTACCAATTAGTTTTTTGATTTCTATGGCGTTGAGTAGCAACTTTCTGGTTCGGCCTGGATCAGCCAAGACATGAGTGGACGCTGATATCAAAGGACTAATATGACAACCAATCAAAAAAATCTCAGCATCCCTAATCACAACATAAGCCTCTTTGATTTGGGCACGACCTTCCCGAATGGCTTTAACTTCCCATCCTTGTAGAACCATACCGGCTTCAAACCGTTCTTCAATGAAGTAATCAAAGAAGGCTTTTTTGTTATCAATGATGCTCATAGATATATATCGTTAGAATACGAGATTATGGCAGACGTATTTAAGACAGTCCTGATTCAACACTCTGCAGAGAGAATGTATAACTTGGTGATTGATGTCGCCAAGTATCAAGATTTCCTACCTTGGTGTGGTGGAGTAGAGATCTATGAACAAACTGAAGAAGTCTTGGACGCCAAGATTCATATCAAATTTAAAGGACTTGAACAGTTTTTCCATACTCGAAATATTAATGTCCGACCCAGTTCCATCGATATGAGCTTTGTCGATGGTCCTTTTAAAAAATTTCACGGTAACTGGCGCTTTACTCATTTGAAAGAAAATGCCTGCAAGATTGAGTTTCAGCTGCATTACGAATTTGAGAGCCTGATTTTGGAGAAAATCATTGGTCCTGTATTTGGCATGATTGCGGGGACTTTTGTGGATGGTTTTGTAAAGCGCGCCGATCAGGTCTACGGTTGCGAGACATGATCGTGATGAACATCCTCTTATGCGATGCTCGTGATGGCGAGCCTAAGCTCGTGGAAAAGGAACTTCATTTTCCCCAAGAAGTCCCAGCTACAGTAGGGCAAGCTTTGATATTACTAGGAATTGCTTCCTCTGCTAACGACCCTGTAATTGCTCGAAAAGGGTGTTATGGGGTGTTTGGGAAACGTAAAGATTGGGATAGCCCCATTTATGATGGGGACCGACTAGAACTTTACAGCGAGCTGTTAATTAACCCCATGGAAGCCAGGCGAAAAAAGGCCAACAAGAACCTAGATGCCAAGCTACAAGCCAAGGCAGCTGGTAGAAAAGGGCGTTTTTTGAGCAAAAAGCCATAAAACCTCTATAATTCGCTTTTGCGCATAGGGGTTTTGCATGAGGCTCATACAAAAGGCACTGACATTTGACGACGTGCTTCTAGTTCCCGCTTATTCAGCGGTCCTTCCACGTGACACACAGTTGTCTACTCAACTGACTCGTGATATTTCAATCAATATTCCGCTTGTATCTGCTGCAATGGATACGGTGACTGAAGGTCGCTTGGCGATTGTCATGGCACAAGAGGGTGGTGTAGGCATCATCCATAAAAACTTAACGCCTACTGAGCAAGCTCGTGAAGTAGCCAAAGTGAAGCGCTACGAATCAGGTGTTTTGCGCGATCCCATCACAATTTCTCCCGAAATGACTGTTCGTGATGTGATTCACTTATCCAAAGAACATGGTTTTTCAGGGTTTCCAGTTTTGCAAGGTAAAACCGTGGTGGGCATCATCACAAACCGTGATTTACGCTTTGAAGAAGACTTAGACGCCAAAGTACGCGACAAAATGACCCCTAAAGACCGTTTGGTCACTATTAAGGAGGGTTCCTCACCGGAAGAAGCCAAGCGTTTGATGAATAAACATCGTTTAGAGCGTGTTTTAGTCGTGAACGATGATTTTGAGCTTCGTGGCTTGGTCACTGTGAAAGATATTCTCAAAGCCAAAGAGCATCCATTGGCTAGCAAAGACAGCCGTGGTCAATTAATTGCTGGAGCCGCTGTTGGTGTTGGACCAGATAATGATGAACGCGTTGAGCTATTGGCTAAAGCTGGCGTTGATGTCATTGTGGTGGATACAGCTCATGGCCATAGCCAAGGCGTCTTAGATCGAGTGAAATGGGTTAAAAAGAACTACCCTCAAATTCAAGTGATTGGCGGCAATATTGCTACGGGCGAGGCTGCCAAGGCACTTGTTGCTCACGGTGCAGATGGCGTTAAAGTCGGCATTGGTCCAGGCTCTATTTGTACGACTCGTATTGTTGCGGGTGTGGGCGTCCCTCAGATTACTGCAGTGGTGAATGTTTCTGAAGCTTTAAAAGGCACAGGTGTTCCATTGATTGCTGATGGTGGCATTCGCTATTCAGGGGATATTTCAAAAGCGTTGGCAGCAGGTGCTCATTGCGTCATGATGGGCGGCATGTTTGCGGGTACTGAAGAAGCACCTGGCGAAGTTTTCTTGTACCAAGGTCGCTCCTATAAGAGCTATCGTGGCATGGGTTCTGTAGGCGCTATGAAAGATGGTGCAGCGGATCGTTATTTCCAAGAAGATAACAGTGCCAACGTAGATAAATTAGTTCCTGAAGGCATTGAGGGACGCGTTCCCTACAAAGGCAGCGTTTTGGCCATTGTTCATCAACTCACAGGTGGTGTGCGTTCTTCTATGGGGTATTGTGGTTGCAAGACCATTGCTGAATTGCATGAAAAGGCAGGCTTCGTTGAAATTACCTCAGCAGGCATGCGTGAATCTCATGTTCATGACGTGCAAATCACCAAAGAAGCGCCAAACTATCACATTGACTAATTTGTCACCTATTTAGGATTACCGTGCACGACAAGATTTTAATTTTGGACTTTGGGTCACAAGTGACCCAATTAATTGCTCGACGCGTTCGTGATGCAAGAGTTTATTCAGAAATTCATCCTTACGATGTTGATTCGAACTTCATTGAGAAGTTTGTCAAAGAGCAGGGCTGTAAGGGCATCATTTTGTCTGGTGGTCCAAGTTCAGTGACAGAAGGCGATACCCCCAGAGCTCCAGAAATTGTTTTTAATTTAGGTATTCCTGTTCTAGGTATTTGTTACGGCATGCAAACCATGGCTGCTCAGTTAGGTGGGCAGGTTGCTACAGCAGAATCTTTGGGTAAATCTAGAGAGTTTGGTTATGCAGAAGTTCGTGCGCGCGGTCATACCAAGTTGCTTGAAAATATTCAAGACTTTACGACCCCTGAGGGTCATGGCATGCTCAAAGTTTGGATGAGTCATGGCGACTCAGTGACTGATTTACCGCCTGGTTTTAAATTAATGGCTTCAACCGATTCTTGCCCAATTGCTGGCATGGCAGATGAATCCCGGCGCTTTTATGCGGTTCAATTTCATCCAGAAGTGACTCACACCGTTTTAGGCACTGCCATTCTTGAGCGCTTTGTGCATGATATCTGCGCTTGCGGCAATGATTGGGTGATGGGAGATTACATTGCCGAAGCTGTTGAGAAGATTCGTTCTCAGGTTGGCAGTGATGAGGTCATTCTTGGTTTGTCTGGTGGCGTTGATTCCAGTGTCGCTGCAGCATTAATCCATCGTGCAATTGGCCAACAATTAACCTGTGTATTTGTTGATCATGGTTTACTTCGTCTCAATGAAGGCAAGATGGTCATGGACATGTTTGCCAAAAATTTGGGTGTCAAAGTAATCCATGTCGATGCGACTGATCAATTTATGGGACAGTTGGCGGGCGTTTCTGATCCTGAAGCCAAGCGAAAAATAATAGGTAAAGAATTCGTTGAAGTATTCCAAGTTGAATCTGGAAAAATTAAGAATGCCAAGTGGCTTGCTCAAGGTACCATCTATCCGGATGTGATTGAATCTGCAGGCAAAGGCAAGAAGGGTGCTCACACCATCAAGAGCCACCATAATGTGGGTGGCTTGCCTGAGGATATGAAACTCCAATTATTAGAACCATTGCGAGAGCTATTTAAGGATGAAGTTCGTGCTTTGGGAGTTGAATTGGGCTTGCCTCATGAGATGGTTTACCGTCACCCATTCCCAGGCCCCGGTCTTGGCGTTCGTATTTTGGGTGAAGTCAAGAAAGAGTTCGCTGATTTATTGCGCCGTGCTGACGCTATTTTTATTGAAGAGCTTCGTTCAACGATGGATGAGAACAGTGGCAAATCTTGGTATGACTTAACCAGTCAGGCATTTGCAGTTTTCCTGCCAGTCAAATCAGTAGGCGTCATGGGCGATGGCAGAACTTATGAATATGTAGTGGCCTTAAGAGCTGTTCAAACACAAGACTTTATGACGGCTCATTGGGCGCATTTACCTCACGAGTTACTAGGCAAGGTATCAAATCGCATCATCAATGAAGTGCGAGGCATTAATCGTGTGGTGTATGACATCAGCGGTAAACCTCCAGCGACGATTGAGTGGGAATAATCTTTACTCATGACTTATAGCGTCAAAGAGCTCTTTCTGACGATTCAAGGTGAGGGTGCTCAAACCGGTAAAGCAGCTGTTTTTTGTCGATTTGCCGGTTGTAATTTATGGTCTGGCCGAGAGGAAGATCGCAACTCAGCTGTTTGCCAGTTTTGTGACACCGATTTTGTTGGCACGGATGGTGATGGCGGTGGCAAATTTGATTCTGCGCAAGCTTTAGCGCAAGCGATTCAGGCTGCTTGGGGTGAGGGAGACCCTCACCACCAATACGTGGTGTTTACGGGCGGTGAACCTCTTTTGCAACTAGATGAAGCTTTGATCCATGAACTTCACCAATTGGGTTTTAAGATTGCCATTGAAACCAATGGCACCATCCGCGCACCTGCTGGAATCGATTGGATTTGTGTCAGTCCGAAACATGGCAGTGAATTAGTTCAAATACAGGGGGATGAACTGAAATTGGTGATTCCACAACTGGGGCATGAAGACCAATTACTAAAACATTTGGCACGCTTTGAAAAAATGTCTTTCAAACATCATTTTCTTCAACCCTTGGATGGTCCCAAGAAGCTAGCGAATACAGAATTAGCAATTAAAATCTGTCAATCACGACCTTTATGGCGCTTAAGTACCCAAACTCACAAGATGTTGGGTATTCGCTAAACAAATATTTTATGAATAAAAAAATTGAAATTACACGTCGTCTTGAGTTTGATGCTGGCCATCGTATTCCTCACCATGGCGGCCATTGCAAACATATTCATGGTCATCGTTACGTCATTGAAGTGACCTTGATGGGCAATGTTCTCAATCATCAGGGTCATGGGGATGATGGCATGGTTTTGGATTTTGGTGATATCAAGAAAATTACACAAGAAGAAATCGTGCAGAAGTGGGATCATGCTTTTTTGGTTGCTAGGGAAGATCAAGCCTTGGTGAATTTCTTGGCTACATTGCCGGGCCACAAAACCGTCATCATGGAATCTATTCCCACGGTTGAAAATTTAGCTCAGTTGGCTTTTTCTACACTGGAGCCTATTTTTAAAAATCGTTTTGGGGGGCGCTTAAACCTGAATCGTTTGCGTCTTTATGAAACCCCCAATTGTTGGGCAGACGTCCATGCCTAATGCCCAAGACCTAGAGTTTATGAGACTGGCTCTAGATGAGGCTAACAAAGCTCGTGCACTTGGTGAGGTTCCTGTGGGCGCAGTCCTTGTGTCCAATCAACAGGTGATTGCTCGAGGTCATAATCAACCGATTGGTCAACACGATCCCAGTGCTCATGCTGAGATTGCTGCTTTGCGGGCTGCTGGCAATCATCTATCAAATTACCGTCTACCAGACACCACACTGTATGTGACCTTAGAACCTTGCATGATGTGTTGTGGAGCCATCATGCATGCCAGAATATCGCGAGTCGTCTATGGTGCGGCTGATGCAAAAACAGGTTGCGTACATAGCGTGTTAAATCTGTTTGACAATCCACAGCTAAATCACCATACAATGGTCGAAGGGGGCGTTCTGGCAGATGAGTGCGCTCAAATACTCAAAGACTTTTTTAAAGAACGTAGAATCCAAGCCACATGAAATTGCACCTCATCGCTCCTTCTGGTTCACTGCCTGATCCCCAGGTTTTGACGCATGGCGCCAGTTGGTTTGAAAAGAATCACATTGAAGTTAGTAATCTTGCTTGTGGTGCGAGACAATTTCAGCGCTTTGCAGGCAGTGATCACGAACGTTTAGATGAAATCAATCAGTTGGCACACTTAGATCCCCAGCAGGTCGTCATGGCATTGCGGGGTGGTTACGGACTGAGTCGTTTGTTGCATCAAATTGATTGGTCAGGAATCGCAGAGTCCGTAAAAAAAGGCATGAAAATTGTGGGGCACAGTGATTTCACCGCCTTTCATTTGGCTTTACTGGCTAAAGCGGGTGCCCCAAGTTTTGCGGGTCCTATGTTTAGCTATGATTTTTGTGGAGATGTCTCTGAATTTACTTGGAAACATTTCCAGATAGCCATGACTGAGCCAGAGATTCAAATTGAAGTCATGGCACCTCAAATAATTAGCCAACCCTTGGGTATTCAAGAAGATGATCAAGCCATCTTATGGGGCGGCAATCTCAGCATGCTAGTCAGCTTGTTAGGAACGGAATTTTTCCCATCAAAACAGCAAGTGCAGGGCGGTATTTTGTTCATCGAAGATGTCAATGAACACCCTTATCGCATTGAAAGAATGCTTCATCAACTCGTTGATTCAGGGTATCTAGTGCATCAAAAGGCTATTTTGCTGGGCGATGTTTCAGCTTACCGTCTTACTGAGGTTGATCGTGGATACACCCTCGGTACATCATTAGATGCCATTCGCAGACGACTAGGGGATGCCGTGCCTATTTTGACCGGGCTACCGTTTGGTCATTGCGCTGATAAAGTCACATTACCGGTTGGTCAAAGAGCCTGCTTATCTGCTAGCAGAACAGGTTTTATCTTGAAGGCCTTCTGCGCATAAAGGCTTTTCTTCCAGTCAACACCCTTGATTGGTTAAAATAGTCAGCTTTGGTTGTCTCACACTTTTACAGGCAAATAACGTGCTTTCTGCAGCAAATATCACCATGCAATTTGGGGCGAAACCCCTTTTCGAAAACATTTCTGTCAAATTTGGCGGTGGCAATCGCTATGGTTTGATAGGAGCCAATGGATGCGGCAAGTCCACTTTCATGAAAATCTTGGGTTCAGACTTGGAACCTAGCGCTGGCAACGTTTCTTTAGAGCCTAACATTCGTTTAGGTAAATTACGCCAAGACCAATTTGCTTATGAAGACAAGCGGGTTTTAGATGTGGTCATGATGGGTCATGA
>JACCEE012842917.1_pt1 | contig 19547 bp, 16 predicted proteins | sample 7449931 | NCBI WGS metagenome assembly JACCEE01 (sample SAMN15323457, study PRJNA562643) | freshwater metagenome | isolation source: river surface water | place: USA:Blue River Watershed | collected 2017-08-19 | reverse complement strand
CTGATTTAAATCCTATTGAGCATAAATGGGCGCAAGCTAAGGCTCTTCGTAAACAGCAGAATTGTTCTATCGATGAGCTCTTCTTACTCTACTCCATTTAGTCTTTTTATAGTACGGATACTATATCAATCAGTTCTGCTTAAATTGTAATTTTTCTATCGTTCTCATGTAGGGTGGAATACGCTTCGCTATTCTACCCTACAGCAATTACAGCAATTACGGAGGTTTCTTAAGGAAATGAGGGTACAAATAAAACCATTATTTCTTAACTCTTCCTTGCATCATTCTATTATATTGCTTACTCCATTCTAAGAAAATTTCGTGCTCCATTGGCGGAGCGTAGAAATAACCTTGTGCAAAATCACATCCATGGTCTTGAAGAAAGTTTCTTTGTTCATCATTTTCTACACCTTCAGCAATTACACTAAGTCCCAAAGCATGAGCCATATCAATCGTAGCAACACTAATTGCCGTATCTTCTGGACTATTGGGAATACCTTTAATAAAAGATTGATTGATTTTGATAGAATCTACGGGAAAATGTTTTAAATAATTTAAACAAGAATAACCTGTGCCAAAATCATCAATAGTAATATGAATTCCTAAGTTTTTAAAAGCGGTAAGCGTTTTAACTGTAGAATGTAAGTTTTCTAATAACAAACTTTCCGTAATTTCTAACGTTAATGCTTCTGGATTTAATTGTGTTCTTTCTATCGCCCGACTAATATCTTGCACTAAAGTTTTACTGCGAAATTGATGCGGCGATAAATTAACAGCAATACCACTTAACGGTAAATCAATCGCTAACCATTGATTAAAATGATTCGCCGCTGTTTGTACAATCCATTCCCCCATTTTTATAATTAAGCCCGTATCCTCTAAAACACTTAAAAATTCAAATGGTAGAATTAAACCATTTTGTGGATGTCTAAAGCGAATTAACGCTTCTGCACCGACAATTAAATCTGTCGATAAAAGAATTTGCGGTTGATAAAATAAAACAAAATCTTGATGTTCTAATGCACGGTGTAAATCACTTTCTATTTGCAAACGTGAAATTGCTTGGGTGTGCATTTGTTTATTGAAAACTGCATAGCAAGATTTCCCCATTTGTTTTGCATGATACATGGCGGTGTCTGCATCGCGTAACAAATCACAACTGCCAACTTGAGTGGTGCTATAAGCAATGCCAATACTCGCTGAAGTCATAAGTTCATAACCATCAACGACAAATGTCCGCGCCAGTTCTTGATTAATTTTTTGGGCAAGGGTGATAGCTTCAGAAAAATCTTGCAAATCATCCATTAAAATCATGAATTCATCGCCCCCCGAGCGGGCGAGCAAAGTTGAGGGCGGCAAACAAGCTTGTAAACGGTGGGCGGACTCCATTAAGAGCCAATCGCCCATATCATGCCCTAAACTTTCATTAATCACCCGAAAACGGTCTAAATCTATGTATAAAACGGCAATATGATAATTTTGGCGTTGTTTTGTACGTTGTGAGGCTTTTTCTAGTTGTTCAACAAAGACTTGACGGTTAGGTAAACCCGTTAAAATATCGTTTAAATTTGCGTGCAATAGTTGCTGTTCAATTTGCTTGTGTTCGGTTAAATCGCGTCCTTCAACCAAAATCGCACGGGTTTTTTGGTCTTGCAACATAGGACTCATGGCTAAATCAATGATAATTAAACCGCGTGCACCTCCCCAAACTTCTAATTCATAACGAATAAATTGCCCTTTAGCGGCTGTAGCAAGCATGGATTTTAATTGGAATTGCGTTTGTGCTGCATGACTGGCAATGCTGGTATCCCATAATTTTTGCCCCATGACTTGTTGCGGTTGTATTTCAAAAAATTGACTTGCAGCTTGATTTAATAAGGTAATTGTACCATCTAGTTCTAAAAGCATCATAAATTCAAATGCTTGTTGAAATATTGTTGAAAATAAATCAGCTTGTTGGCGCAATTGGGTTAAAGTGACATGTTTTTGATAATGATTAAAAATTTGTTGCCATGTCAATGTTGTTTTACTTAAACAAATTATATTATTGGCTTCATTGGGTAAATTTGCTAATTCATCTAGTTTTGTTAAAAAAATAATCAGTGTATTTGCTGTATTTTGTTGTAAATAAGCAATAAATGGATGTTGGGGGCGAATAGAGCGATAGGCAATTAAATATAAATCATAGCGATGCTGTCTATTAAGCGCATACGCTTTATCATAATTCGGAGCCCAGTCTAAGCGCGAAATGATGCTTTGCTCATCCAAGAGCTGACGAATCGCTAAATAATCTTGCGCGTCTTCTTCAAGATACAAAATATGCACAAATTTACCTATTTATATGAATGTAAATATTGGAAATTTAAAAATTAATTAGGAGTTGCGCAGTTGAAATGAGGAGTGCAATCGCTTTAGTGATTGCAATTGGCAAACCTGCTCGTTTTTGAAAATCTAGCAGGTCTTTATTTTAATTTGAATTTATCGCCAAACTTGGGTTATTGAGTTCTCGGCAACCCGTGCAATCGCTAAAGCGATTGCACTCCTTTTTAATCAACTGCGTAATACCTAATTAATTTTTAAAATGTTGGCGTAGCGTTAATTGATTACCCCGTTGACTAAATTCTAAGTGCTTTAAAAAACTCATGCCTAATAGGATTTCATCATTTTCGTGCATAGCTGGATTAATACTGGCGCGTATGTCAGATAATTGAATTTCACCCAAAGCAATTTGATTTATCTCAGTCTGATAAGTGGTGATAACCCCATTTGCGGTACTTGTTTGAATGGGCATTCCGCGTTTTAAATCCAGTTGTTGAGCTATAGACGCTGGAATCGAAACAGTTGTTGCACCTGTATCTAGTAAAAAAGTAACAGATTTTCCATTGAGTGTGCCGCGTGCAACGTAATGTCCTTGTACATTGCGGGTTAAAATAACTTCACGATAACCTTCTTTAGTCATGGTTTGAAGGTTTTGATTGGGATTTTGTTTTTTATCGATTAAATCTTGAAAAAATAAACTGAGTAAAAACAGCACTAAGATAAAAGCAATCAGCATCATGCCTTTGCCTAAACCTTGTGAAGAAGGAGGAGAAGCCATATTTATAACCTATTTTATAAATGTAAGCGTTACAAAAACTAAAAAGTCATTATTTTAGCTTTAGATAAATTATAATTTTTGATTGTATTCATTTCACAATTTAATGCATAAAATCCTGTTTTAAGCATTGATAATACCTATACTAACCGAAAACTATAAAAGAAGAAATTGAACCAATGCTTGTTCAATTATTTTTTTAGCATTTATAATCCATCAAATTGAAATTTTCATCATCTTTCTTTTAAAACAATATGAATAATATAACTTTAATAAATAACTTAATGGAAATTGTCCCAGTTCCTTTAGTTTGTACTAATCTAAGTCATTTATGCTTAGCTTGTAATAATCATTTTGCGCAATTAATTGGTTTAGAAACACTGGAGCTTATTGGGAGTTCTTTTATTTCTTTATTAAGTTTAGATTCTGTACATTTATATCAAACAATGCTTAAAGAATTATTAAGTCATCATCAGCCTATTCATTATAAATTACATTTAGAAATTTCTTCTGTTTTAATTGAGGTCGTTATTCACCAAATTATTTTATTAGAGGAACAAGAATTAAAAGTTTTAATGACAATTACAGATTCGGCTTTTTCTTCTCAAGAGTTTTATGATAATAATCAATTAAATCATTTAGAGCTATTACATACGCAAAAAATGACTCAATTAAGCAAAGCCTATAAACGTTTTGTTCCACATGAGTTTTTTAAATTATTAGGTAAAGAAAATATTTTAGAGGTGCAATTAGGTGACCATGTTGAAAAAGAAATGACCATTTTATTTGCAGATATTCGCAATTTCACTGCATTATCTGAAAAAATGACCCCGCAAGATAATTTTAAGTTTATTAATGCGTATTTAAGCCGAATGGAACCTGAAATTAGCCGCTTCAATGGCATTATTGATAAATATATTGGCGATGCCATTATGGCGTTATTTCCCCGTGCGGATGATGCGCTCAATGCCGCCATTAGCATGTTAAATCGTTTAAAAGAATATAACGCAACCCGCCAACGCCCCGAACGTCCCGCCATTAGCATTGGTATTGGCTTAAATACTGGGCTTTTAATGTTAGGTACAGTCGGCGGTAATAAACGCATGGACAGTACCGTTATTTCTGATGCCGTCAATTTAGCCGCCCGCGTTGAAGCATTGACTAAAACCTATGGCACGCCTTTATTAATTACAACCGATACTTACCTAAAATTAACCAGTCCTAATGATTATCAAATTCGCTTAATCGATGCGGTTCATGTTAAAGGTAAATCAGAAGTCGTTACAGTTTATGAAGTATATGACGGTGAAAGTCCTGAAAATATTGAATTTAAACAACAAACCCGCGAAGATTTTGAAATTGGTATTATGGTTTATGGCTTAGAAGAATATGCCGAAGCCAAAGTTTTATTTGAAAATGTTTTATCCATCAATCCTAGTGATAAACCAGCAAAAATTTATTTAAACCGTTGCTTACAAAATTTAGAACTAAAACAACCTCAAACTACCACTATTTTAATGTTAACCAGCTTTGATAATGAAATGCTTAATTTGCAACAGCATTTAAAAGCTTTAGATTATTTAGTTTTAACTTATAAAAACATTGAAAATATTGCCTTATTTTGCCAGCAACAAGCAATTGATTTAATTTTATTTGAGAAAAATTCAGGGCTATGTCTGCTTACAGATTTAATTGGTGCTTTAAAATTAGCAGACCTAGAAATTCCTGTGATTGTGTTCAATCCTGTCGATGATTTGCAAGAAAAATTAGAAGCTTTTCAATTGGGTATTATGGATTTTATTTGCAAACCATTTTATTTAGAAGAAGTTATGGCGCGAATTCAATTACATGTCGCAAATTATCGTAAACAACAACAGTTATTTTCAAAAAATCAAGCGTTAGAATTACGCTGTGCCGAAATTCAAGTTCAAACTTTATCAAGCTAATTATATTGAATTAAATATCATGATAATGATGCAGACAATTGGTAATCCCAAATTTCAGTCAATTTGTGATATAACACTATCAAAAAAACCTACTAGATTTCAAAAATCTAGTAGGTTTATTGGTACAATATAATACAAATAATTGGACTAAAACACTTTATCTCAATCACGTTTATAGTAAAAGATTGTTAGATACGTTATCTCGCAAAGATTATTTTGCCGCCGTTATAGACGTAGTGAGAAACTGAGCATGATTGCGCACCTGCTGAGAACTATTTTGTTCATTTAAACTATCAGTTAGAGTGTGCAAATATGGACTTTTATAATTAGAAAAATAATTCAAGGTAGCAATGCGAATGAAATCGTCCGATTCATTAGTGAAATTATTTATCAATTTATTTTCAAAATTTTGCTTTTCAGTGTTATCTAGACGGCTAGTATTCACAGCAGTAATTGTAGCGAATCGAACAGTGGAGTCTTTGCTATTCTCAAATATATTGCTTAATTGTCCACCTAAGCCTTGCCAGTCCATGCTTTGAATTAAATCACGGCGTAATGCAGAATCTTCTTCCTCGTTCAAAATTATCTTGCCGATTTCTTCTTTTATCTCTGGCGCGCCGACTAATACTAGCACCCGCAATGCGCGTTGGCGGGTATTAAAATCCTCACTGTGCATATCGCGTATCGCATCTTGTACTCCCTGCTCATCCAGTTGTCCGCGCAAGGTTTGCGGAAGCACGGGGTGCTCAACTGGTGAAGCAGGGACGGACGCAACAATAACGGCTGGTGAATTCGCTACGCTCAATTTCTCCAGTTTGCTTTCCATGTTTTCCAGACGGGCAAACCAAGTTTGCTGAAGTTGGCTGAAATCGTTTTTTTGATTTTCTCCAGCACTGACAATCGCCTGATAGCGTTGTTGCAACTCGGAAAGTTGGCGAATAGCAACATCCAGTTTTACGCTGGTCGTGTAAAACGCGCGAGTATCTAATACTGGAACTTGAGGTAGGTGGATAAACGGGATTGCCAAATACGCGCCTGTGAAACCACCGGAACCAGCAGCCAATAAAGGGATGAAATAGGGTTTGAGTTGTGAGAGGGACATTGTGTTCTCCATAATAAAAGGGGCTACAAGTAGCCCCAATAGTTTAATACTCGGCGTATCGTCTCAATCTCCTATTTGGCGGGCGTCTTGAAACTTACAACTGTACTCCAAGGACTTGCTGGTGCTTTATCACTTCCTGCACGCACTTTCACATAGTACGTCCAGTTGGCAAGTGTGCCTGTATGGTTATAATTTGTGTTGGAAGTAGTTGTCGTATAGCAAGTTGCTCCGCAACTGCTATTGCTAGCATTGTCTTTTAAATCTCGGAAGTCGGCATATTGACTAACAACAATACGGTAAGTTGTCGCTCCTAACACAGCCGCCCATGTTACTGTTGCAGTATTATTATTCATCTTGGTTGTAACAACTGGTGTTGAAAGCGCATTCAGAATTTTGACTGCCGCTGTACCCTGCACCATTTTGCCATTTTCGCTATAACTACCTGTCACTATAGCATTAGCATCAGCAGATACATTCACGGTAGACAGCATACCATTCGTGCTAACGGACAATGCATTGTTATTGCTACTCCAAGATGGTGTAACGAACTTATTGCTGTTATCTGTAAAATATGCAGTAGAATTGCAAACTCCAGCATTGCTACTGTTTTCATTAACTGAAGATGGGCAGAATATGCTTAAAGCTTTGAGTAAGATAGTGGGCTTGGTAAGCACAGTTCCATACCATTGATTTTTAGAACCATTTGAGGACAAATTGGGTGATTGGCTTCCGAATAATGTTCCAAATGGTTGTTCTCCACTACAACCACTATTTATATAATATCCCATATGGATATGAGAATATCCTCCGTTGTTATATCCCTGTGTTGTTTTAGGAGCTGACAATTTGCCGATTAATGTTTTCCCGCTTATAACGGTATCACCCGTATTAATCACCCGTTCCATATGCCCGAGCTTAACACTTCCTCCTGAATCCAAGTTAATGCATACAATATCCTTATCAGTGCTCCCCCACCATGCAACTTTTCCTGAGCCAGGAGCGTAAATTTCTTTCCCTGAAGAAGAAGATGCTGTAGCTGCACTACACCCAGTTCCGCCTGTTATGGAATTTGAACTGATACTTAAATCAAGTGAGTACTTAAGTGTGTTTGAATGCGAGATACTTCCATTGTATCCCTGACAAACATACCAAGTTTCCCCTGCTTTAAATGGTAACTCTAAGGCAAACACACTATCTCCTACTAGTGTCACTCCTATCACAACAAACTGCGCCGCTTTTTTTAATCCCATTTGAACATTCATAAATATCCTCCGACGATAAACGTAATAGTTTTAATTAGCTCTATTAGATAAATAATTTGCTATAAATTAAATTGTTTTAATCTAATTTTTAAAGCTTACTCATTTTTCCAAAAAAGTCAACACAAAAAATATGTGAATTGTTTATAAAAAATATAGTTGAGAACCACCTTCAATTTAGAAATATTCAAAAATCACTTACTTTTCATCTGTGTATATCAATATAACTTTTTTGTCGCATTTACTACATTTTTTCTAATGTCCGTGCTTGATGTCTGACTAAAACAGACAACTTTATATTCTTAGCTTTGTTTTTACTCAAAAAATATTCATGGCATATCGCTTGCTTTAACTGCTAAAAATGCAGTTCAACCCATTTTCCCATGATTTTAGCTGAGTTTCTCAAATGGATTCTATTCAATCTATGCGTGATACCCCCCCTCAATCGCTTACCATGCCTGCAACCGTTGTGATTGATGACACAACCTTGCGCGACGGCGAACAATCCGCAGGGGTTGCTTTTAGCTTAGAAGAAAAGTTAGCCATCGCTCAAGAATTAAACGCGATAGGTGTTCCTGAGTTAGAAGTGGGAATTCCCGCCATGGGCGCAGAAGAATGTGACAGCATTCGCGCAGTTGCTGCGTTGGGTTTAAATGCGCGTTTATTAGTTTGGAGTCGGATGAAAGCCGAAGATTTAGCCCTTTGTCGCGATTTAGGTGTGCAAATGGTGGATGTGTCTATCGCCGTTTCTGACCAGCAAATCCAGCGTAAATTGCGGCAAACGCGGCAATGGGTTTTAGCCGCGATTACGGAACATGTTCAGCGGGCGTTAGATATGGGTTTAGATGTCGGTGTCGGCGGCGAAGATTCTTCGCGGGCGGATATGGATTTCTTATTACAAGTCGCTGAAACTGCGCAAAAAGCGGGTGCTCGGCGCATTCGTTTTGCCGATACTGTTGGCATTTTAGAGCCGTTTGGGGTTTATGAGCGCATTAAACGCTTGCGCGAAGCGGTGGACATTGAAATCGAGATGCACGCCCATGATGATTTAGGTCTAGCCACTGCGAATACATTGGCAGCAGTGCGCGGCGGTGCAACGCATGTCAACACGACAGTTAACGGCTTAGGAGAACGGGCAGGCAATGCCGCGTTAGAAGAAGTTGTAATCGGCTTGAAACAACTCTATGGCTATGATTTAAAAATTGATTCTCATCATTTACCCGCTTTATCGCAACGAGTTGCAGCCGCTTCAGGTCGTCCTTTAGCATGGCAAAAAAGCGTTGTAGGAGCAGGCGTTTTCACTCATGAAGCAGGCATTCATGTCGACGGTTTATTAAAAGACCCGTTAAATTATCAAGGACTCGACCCCGCTGAGGTTGGACGTACGCATCAACTTGTGCTAGGTAAACACTCGGGAACGCAAACCGTGATTCAAGTGTATGCACAACTCGGTATTTTCCTAAATCGCGAACAAGCCAGTCTGATTTTGGGACGGGTACGGCAGTATGTTACTTGTACAAAATGTATTCCTGACACAAATTATTTAAAGAACTTATATTTTGATTTAAATACAGCAACGGCTTATCGTTCGTTATGTTAAATCCTAAACATTGAGGCGTTAAAACATGCCTTTAGATAACGACCCGATGACTCCTCCTCCCACCACTCAACAGGGAAAGCTCAGAATGTCAACTACTACTAGCGTTGTTTGTCCAGGTTTGGCAAAACCCCTGACTTTGTTTCAACAAATTCGCGAAGATGTCGCCTGTGTTTTTCAGCGTGACCCTGCTGCCCGCACCACTCTTGAAGTATTGACAACTTATCCAGGTGTTCATGCCATTATTTTTCATCGTCTTTCACATAAATTGTGGGGAAAAGGCTGGCGATATTTGGCGCGTTTACTCGCTTTTTTCAGTCGCTTGATTACTAACATTGATATTCACCCAGGCGCAACAATTGGGCATCGCTTTTTTATTGACCATGGGATTGGCGTTGTAATTGGAGAAACTGCGGTCATTGGCGATGATGTGACTTTATATCACGGCGTGACGTTAGGCGGGACTTCTTGGAATAAAGGACGGCGACATCCTACTTTAGGAAACAATGTATTAGTCGGTGCAGGCGCGAAAATTTTAGGCGCGATAAGCATCGGCGATAATGTGCGGGTGGGTGCAAATTCGGTGGTTGTTAAAGATATTCCACCTAATTGTAGTGTGGTGGGCATTCCAGGCAAAATTGTAAAAAATAAAAATGCCAAATTGCGCAGCAAAGAAGGGATTGATTTAGACCATCATTTAATTTCTGACCCTGTCGGCAAAGCGATGGAATGTATGTTAGAGCGTATTGTGGAATTAGAACAACAACTTTCTGAAATAAAAGGTAAACCGATACGCCCTAAAACCAGTGCAGACCCTTGTCCTGCATGTGATGCGTTAGATGTTTGTGTTTGTGAAACCACGGGCAAAAGTTGCCAAAGCAATTAAACCATAATTAACAATGCTTTAAAAAAAACGAGGGATGGCATGGATTTATTAGATTTTGGGTCAGAACAACTTTATTTTGAAGAAACAATTCACCCACAAGCAGAACAATGGTTAAAAGAAGCCGCGCAAAATTACGGTGAAGAAGTTGCTGAAGTTTTGTTACTCCGTGCTTTTTTTTATGAGCCCGATAATTTGACGGTGTTAGTTGCTTTATATCGCTATTTCTTCTATCAACATCGTTATGATGAAGCTTTACAAGTTGCCCGCCGCGCGTTGTTGTTAACAGGGCAACGTATGGGTTTCCCAAGTGACTGGCAAGCGTTAAAAGAAAGTGATTTGCAAGATAAACCTATGACTTTGATTCGTTTTTATTTGATGGCATTAAAAGGCGCAGGCTATTTACATCTGCGGGTAGGTCAGCTTGATATTGGCAGAGCGATGTTAGACAAAGTGATTGAACTTGACCCTGTTGACCGTTTAGGGGCAACAGTATTGAAAAACGTATTGATTGAAAGCGAAATGCTTGCGCTAAATGAATAAGTTAGCAAGCGTATTACGATTTTTTTCTTAAAACCTAAAATCTTACATGTACTCACAGGAGTTTGAATACTATGGCAACTTTTGAAGAAGAGTTAAAACGACTCAGTTCTGCGGAAGATTTTTTAGACTACTTTGAAATCGAGTACGACAGTCAAGTAGTGTTTGTTAATCGTTTGCACATTTTGCAACGTTTCCACGACTACTTATCGCAAGCGAAAGACATGATGCCAGAAGATGAAGAACCGAAAAAAGCGGTATATAAACGCTTATTAGAACGCGCTTATAACGATTTCGTGGTTTCTGATGCTTTAACTGAAAAAGTATTTAAAGTGTTCAAAATGGATGAACCCCAAAGCACTTTTGTACCGTTAGACCAAGTATTTAAATAAAGTTAGGCATTGCGTAGTTGAGCGGCGAGAGATTCAAGCTAAACCAAAGCCATTAAGTTAAATAAGCATTGTAATTGTAGGGTGGAATAGCGAAGCGTATTCCACCATGAGCTTCTACAAAGCTGGGAAAACAGCTCATAAACCGAACGGTGGAATACGGCTTGCGCCTATTCCACCCTACAAATACGCTTAACTTAATGGCTGTGTAGCAGGTCTGTAGGTACAAGTTCAAAAAACTGCCAATTCTTAACTGCGTAACACCTGTAAAAAAGCAATAGTGTCTACAGTAGTGGCATATAGAAAGGAAATAGTCATGGAATTTCAATTTGAATACGGCGATGCCGTGCGTGTAATCCGCAATATTCGCAATGATGGAACATATCCAGGGGCGAAAATGGGTGATTTACTCATTCGGCGGGGCAGTATTGGCTATGTCAGAGATGTAGGCACTTTCTTACAAGACCAAGTCATTTACACCGTCCATTTCCTAGATGACAACCGTTTTATTGGCTGTCGCGAAGAAGAACTCATCAGCTTAGATGAGCCATGGTCTCCCAGTTTGTACGAGTTCCGCGAAAAAGTGAAATCAAAACTCGCTTTATCGTCACAAGGTCAAGTCATCGTACCAATAGGAGCTGAGGGACAAGTGGTTAAAGTCGTGCGTGATAATCCCGAAAAAATTATGTATCACGTTCATTTTTCTGATAAATGTCAAGGACGGGTTTTTCTTGTGCCCGAAACAGCTTTAGACCCTGTTGAAAATCCTGAAGAAAGCATTCCTTATACGCTAAGTTAATTATTTACAACGTATTTACTGATAGAAACTGAATTATGTCCACTGCGCTCAATGTTCCTTCTGATTTAGCTTATTTAGTATTAAGAACAGCCTTAAATCGTTTTGAGAAACCCACGGCTGACCTGTCTTCTCAAGAATTAGCAGCGGTCGCGGTGTATGCTAAAAAACAATTTTTGGTTGAAACCCAAATTTTAAACAGCCCCGAAGCTGCCTCCGTTGTTGTTACCCCTGAACAATTTGAAAAAAGTTGGAATGAAGTAGTAGCACGCTATGCTGACCAGCAAGCATTTGAAGAAGATTTAATTAAAAACGGGATGGATGTTTCCAGTTTTGAACAAGCCATTCGCCGCGAATTACATGTAGAAGCTATTTTAGAATTAGTTAGTTCACGGGCAGCCGATATTTCAGACGTGGATGTCAAAATTTACTATTACATGCACCCTGAAAAATTTGAAATGCCCCCCACTCGCACTGCCCGCCATATTTTAATCACGATTAATCCAGATTATTCCGAAAATACCCGCGAAAATGCTTTAAAACGTCTGCAATTAATCGCCAAGCGTTTAGATAAAAAACCAGAACGCTTTGCAGAACAAGCAGCTAAACATTCAGAATGCCCAACGGCAATGAATGGTGGCACATTGGGACGGGTCAAACAACAACAACTATTTCCCAGTTTAGACGCAGTATTATTTAACATGAAAGAAGCTGAAATCAGTGATGTTGTTGAATCTGAATTAGGTTTTCACTTGTTATTATGTGAAAAAGTGCATGAAGCAGGTCCTCTTTCTTTAGAGGAAGCGTATGACAGTATTCTTACCCTTTTGAAAAAACGGCGGCAGCGGATGTGTCAAAAAGGTTGGTTAGTACAATTGCAAAATACTAACAAAGATTGATACCTGCTCAATTTAAATTGAGTTTTGAACTTCCCCTTGCTTAGTGATAATGCCTGAAAAAATAAGGAAAACAACATGCCTAAAGTCATTCCACACTGTTCTTTTTGCGGTGTTCATCAATCGCCTACTGTGCCATTAATTGCGGGAGCTGATGGGCATATTTGTGAAGCATGTGTTAAGTTAGCCAATCAAGTAATTACCAGTTGGGGACGCAAACGCACATTATCAGATTTACATGGCCCTTTACCGACCCCCGCCATGATGAAAGCCCGTTTAGATGAATATGTGATTGGGCAGGACTTGGCAAAAGAAATTTTATGTGTTGCGGTGTATAACCATTACAAACGCTTAAAACACAGTAGCGAAAGTCGGCATTTACATGAAGAAGGCGATAGCGTAGAAATTGGTAAATCTAACGTTTTATTATTGGGCCCTTCTGGTACAGGAAAAACTTTATTAGCCAGTACCTTAGCCAAAATCGTGGGCGTGCCTTTCGCGGTGGCTGACGCGACCACGTTAACGCAAGCGGGTTATGTAGGGGATGATGTAGAAAGCATTTTAGTGCGTTTATTAGATGTTGCCGAAGGCAATACTGAACGCGCCGAATGGGGCATTGTCTATTTAGATGAAGTCGACAAAATTGCGCGGGCGGGTGAAAGCAGTACAGTCGTGCGCGATGTTTCAGGCGAAGGCGTACAACAAGCATTGTTAAAATTGATTGAAGGCACGCAAGTTAAAGTTCAAAGCAAAGGACGCAAACGCGAAGGTGAAGGCGAAGTAATGCTCGACACCCGCAATATTCTGTTTATCGCTGGTGGTGCATTCGCAGGCTTAGAAGAATATGTCGCAAAACGGGTTAAACCCAATCGCCGCAATATTGGTTTCCACGCGCCCATGACGACTGCCGAGAAAATGAGCACGTCTGAATTTTTATCGGAAGCCCAACCAGAAGATTTACGTCGTTTTGGGTTGATTCCTGAGTTTATCGGACGTTTGCCTGTTTTAGCCATTTTGGAAGAATTAGACGAAACCGCGTTAGTGCGTATTTTGACTGAACCGCGCAATGCCTTGACTAAACAGTATAAAAAGCTTTTTAACTATGAAGATGTAGATTTAGAATTTACAGAAGAAGCGTTAAAAGCCATTGCTCAAAAAGCCATGTTACGCGGCACGGGCGCGCGCGGCTTACGCAGCATTATGGAACAAATCTTACGCCGCTGCATGTTTGAAATTCCTTCGCGTAAAGAAGTTAGTCGCTGCATTGTTGATGACAACGTAGTCAACGGGTTAGCCGACGTACAAGTTGTAGAAGAAAAACCCCTAGAACGCGTTGCGGCTGGGACAAATTAACAAGGCAAAATACGCTAAGGTTTTGACTAGCACTTATTTAAGGTTACAATAAATTTCTTTATTTCTACCCTTAAACTCACAACTATTAAGTTAAGCGCATTTGTAGGGTGGAATAGGCGCAAGCCGTATTCCACCATGCTGTTTATAAGCTATTTTTTTCAGCTTTGACAAAATCTCAAGGTGGAATACGCTACGCTATTCCACCCTACAATAATTATGCTCGCTTAACGTAATGGTAGTGACCCTTAAGCTGAGGATTATCAGCAATGTCTAGTCAAAAAAAAGTCCCTAGTACACGCTTAACGCTACTTGACCAATCGCGGGCTTTAGCCATTATCGCCATGATTATCTTCCATTTTGGTGAAGGCGCGTTAAGTCGTTTACCCCAACTTGCACACATCGGCGACTATATTTTATTGCTCGGGCGGTTGGCAACCCCAGCATTTATTACTGTTTTTGGCATTACTGCGGGTTTTGTATATTTCAATGCCATTGAAAAAGCGGGGACAAATCCCGTTTTTAGCAATATTCACCGCCGCACCCGTTTAATTTTACTCGGTGCATTTGCTATCAGCATTCCCGCGTGGATTAACTTATTAATTGCGCAAGATACGCAATTTAATCACTGGTTATTTAGTTTTTATAGCGTTTTAAATTTCTATGCTTTAGCGTTTTTATCCTTACCAACATGGATACTGTTGACACGCACAAATCCACAACAACGTTGCATAGGACTAGGCATTTTATGTTGGTTAATCGGTATTGGGCTATACCAAATTTGGGCGCGCAATCCCGACTTAGGCATGTTTGAATATATTCGTTTACACCTTTGTTCCGGCGCGTATAGCTACTTTCACCTTGCAGGGTACGCCCTATTATTGATGCCGCTAGGAATTCAATTGCGAATTGCTTTACAACAAAATCAATTAGCGCATTATTTTCTGCAATTGGCAGGCTTAGGTATTGCTTTAAGTTGTATAGGTTTATTACTAGGTTTTTTAAGTCAAGAAATGAGCTTACAAGCCATTGTTAAAGGGACAGTTAAAGCACCGCCGCGCATTTGGTACTTTATGCTATTTGGCGGTATTTCTTTAATCATGATTGCAATGGTAGGCACGCTAGAACAATTATTACAACGCTTTCAACTTTCTTACTTAGTTTATCCTTTAACACTCTTTGGACAAGTTGCATTGCCTATTTATGTAGGACATGCTTTTGTTTTGCCCAGTTTAAACTGGTTAGATTACTTTATTAAAATAGAAGGAATTGTACGGATTATTCTACCCCTTTCAATTTTTGTTTTATTTTGTTTAATAATGATGTATCGTAAGCATTTGCAAATCACCCAAAATAAATAGGGATTAGCGATTTTAAGCAGTCAATATAAAAACAACATAACGATTTAAGCCATTAACTGCCAATTAATTGCTTAAATTTTTCTTTAACTTGGTACTTTAGGAAATTTCATGAGTAATTTACTTGAAACTTTTAAACAAAAAGAATTCATTTGGCAACTTTCTTCTTTAGGAAAAGCAGAAAGTTCTAGCGTGAATACCTATCGCGGTGACTTAATTTTAGTTGAAGGCAAACTCAGTCCCTCTGGCAGTCGTAACCCACCTGAAGTTTTAGCTCGTCAAGCGTTATTTACTTTAGATGCAAACGACAAAATTAACTTCTTCGCAGGCTATTTACACAAATTAGAAGAATTAAAATTATTCTGTGAACGTTATGCGGGCTATCTTGCTGATGGTCTTTCTTTAGTTTTCTTCATTGAAAACATCAAAGAAAAATTAAGCGTTGAATTAGACGGTCACACCTTCTATTTATATCCTATGGATGAAGGCACAGTTTGGAATGAATTCACTGATTTGTTAGGCTTAGAAAAGAGTGATTTCAAAGGCTTAGGCGCAGGCGACAAAATTGTAAAAGTGTCTGAAGAAGCTAAATCTCTCAAACACAAAAACAAAGCTGTTAGCTTTGAAGAAGCATTAAGCATGACTTTTGTGGTCACTAAAGAAGCACGCGGCCCAGTATAAACGACTGTTATTGCTTGCTTTTAACTAGCAATTCGCAATGAATTGCTAGTTTACTCCTCCCTTTATCCTCGCTTAACTTACCTGCTCTTTAGTTTCTATCCACCTGCATTTTTTGTATACTCTCCTCGCACTTTCCAAGTCGCCACTTCTTACAATTCACTGTTTTCAGAGTGATTTGTTTCAGCTTAACTAAGGTTATCATCGTGCTGCAAACGCTTTATATTGAAAATTTCGCTATTGTTGAACGCTTAGAAATTCAATTTAATCAAGGTTTAACCATTATTACAGGGGAAACTGGCGCAGGAAAATCTATTTTAATTGATTCAATGGGCTGTTTACTAGGCGACCGCGCCGACAGCCAAAGCGTGCGCACGGGTTGCCAATCTGCGCAAATTATCGGCATTTTTCAAGCACCTGCAACAGTACAAAACTGGTTAGCCGAACAAGATTTATTCGCAGAAACCAATGAAAATAATACCGCAGAACCGCAAACAGCATTAAAACAAGAATGTATTATTCGCCGTGTCATTGCTCAAAATGGACGCTCTCGTTGCTATATCAATGACCGTCCTGTTGCTTTACAAACTTTAAAACAATTAGGTGAACTGTTAATTGATATTCATGGACAACATGCGAATCAATCTTTATTAAAACTAGAAATGCAACGAGAAATCGTAGATGCAATGGCAGAAGATGAACAAATTGTTAAGCAAGTTGCTCAAAGTTATCAACACTGGAAAGTATTAAAAACAGAATTAGATGAATTAGGCGGACAAGCAAAAGACCGTGAAGCCCGTTTAGATTTATTACGCTATCAAGTTGAAGAACTTACTACGTTTGAATTAACGCCTAATTCTATTGAACAGTTAGAAGAAGAACATAAACTTTTAGCACATGCGTCTAAATTAGTAGAAAATAGTCAACTTGCTTTACAGCTTTTAAGCAATGATAAAATTAATGTTTTAAGTTTGTTTAATAAAATTTTAAAGCTTTTAGCCGATGGGCAACACTTTGATGAACGTTTAGTAAAACTATCTCAGCAAATTCAAAGTGTGGCTTTGGATGCAGAAGCGGTAAGTGATGAGTTGCGCCATTATGTAGAACATTTGGAAATTGACCCCGCCCGTTTAGCACAAATTGAGCAACAACTGGCTGATTTACAAGATGTTGCGCGTAAACATCGCGTGCATTATAGCCAATTACCCCAGCATTTTATTGATTTACAAGCACAATTAAATGAATTAGTGCATTATGAGCAGCGTGCAACCGCATTAGAAAGCGAAGTTGCAAGTAAATTAAAAGCTTATCAAGCAACGGCTGAACAATTACGCTCGCAACGCCTGCAAACGGCAGCGCGACTCAGTCCACAAATTAGCGAAAATATTCAACGTTTGGGAATGCCCAACGGACAAGTGATTATCAGCATTACGCCGACCGATGGCATTCCTAGCCCGCAAGGCTTGGATAAAGTAGAATTTTTGGTCACTGCCAACGTAGGACAGCCGCCGCGTCCCTTGCATAAAGTCGCTTCGGGCGGTGAGTTATCGCGAATTAGTCTTGCAATTCAAGTATTAACGGCACAAAGAAGCGGGGTAGATACCCTTGTATTTGATGAGGTGGATGTCGGCATTGGTGGCGGCGTGGCGGAAATTGTCGGGCAATTATTACAACGTTTAGGTGCGCAACGGCAAGTATTTTGTATCACCCACCAGCCGCAAGTCGCTTGTCAAGGCGATTTCCACTTGCATGTGCGTAAAGTAGTTGAACAACAACAAACCCGTACCCAAATTCACTGGTTAAAACAGCAACAGCGTATAGAAGAAGTTGCCCGCATGTTAGGTGGGGTAGAAATCACGCCGCAAACTTTAGCCCACGCGACAGAAATGTTGCAATGGAATCAGCGGGATAAGAAGTAGTTGAAATGGTCAACATATCATAAAAGGAGTGCAATAGCTTCAGCTATTGCACTCCTCTGCGTAACATCTAAATTTAAAACTATTTTTCAAATAAAGCCATCGATTCCACATGGGCGGTATGAGGGAACATATCCATAATGCCAGCTTTGACTAAACGGAAACCTTTTTGTTGCACTAAAATGCCAGCATCGCGGGCGAGAGTGGAGGGATTGCAAGAAACGTAAACAATGGTTTTTACGTTGCTTAAATCCAATTTTTCTAAAATTTCTTTTGCCCCTGCACGCGGCGGGTCTATGAGAATTTTGTCAAAATTTTCAGTCATCCATGTTTGTTGCAAATTCATATCTGCTAAATTAGCGACGTAATAGCGAATATTATCAATTTGTTGCTTTTTAGCATTCATTTCTGCACGTTGCACTAATCCTGCATCACCTTCTACGCCCACGACAGCACGGCTATGTTTGGCAAGCGGTAAAGTAAAATTTCCTAAACCGCAAAACAGGTCTAATACTGTATCGTCCGCCGATAAATTTAACCACGCTAAAGCCTGCGGTATCATTTGCTGATTGATATACGGGTTAACTTGCGTAAAATCAAACGGCGCAAAGCCAATGCTGACCTGCTCGGAAGGTAATTGATAACGCAGGGTTTCAAAAACTGAAATATTTTCTGGATAAAGCGGTGTGACGCTATGTAAACCACTGGGCTGTAAGTAAATATAGAATTGATGCTGTTGTGCAAAAGCCTTTAAAGTGTTTTGGTCTGTGACTGATAACGGCTCTAAATTGCGGAAAACCAGCGCGACTTGCGTTTCATCTAAAGCAACTTCAATTTGTGCAATTACGTCTCGCCCTTCTAGTTGTTCAATCAAAGCGCGTAATGCCATGATATTTTGCCCAATTCGGGGGTCTAAAATGGGACATTGTTGTAATTCAGCTAAAAAACGGCTGCGTAATTCGCGAAAACCGACTAAAGCAATTTGTTTTTTTAACACATAGCGCACGCCTAAACGGGCTTTGTGGCGATAACCTGTCACAGGGCTGCGCAAAGGGTCGGCAATGGTTTCTGGTGTAATTTTGCCAATGTGTTCAAATTGTTCTAGTAACAAATGTTGTTTTAAAGCGACTTGTGAATCAGAAGATAAATGTTGCAAGTTGCAACCGCCACAAGTGCCAAAATGAGGACATAGCGGCGTGACGCGCTCGGGGGCGGGATTTAACACTTCAATGACATACGCTTCACTGTATTTGTTGCATTTGGTTAAATAGATAAAACGGACGGTTTCTCCTTTCAACGCACCTGTAATAAAAACAACTTTTCCATCCACATGCGCAATTCCGCGTCCATCATGGGCATAACCAGTAATAACAGCTTCTACAGGGGTATCCTGAAGCGAGCGACGACGACGAGCCATAAATTAATTAACCTTTAGTTTTTTGTTATTGTGTGTATTTTTGTAAAAGTGATGCAGTTTAATATAGTCAACGCATTATAAAAGGGGTGCAATTGCTTTGGCGATTATATAAGGATATTTGAATAAGTTATTTAATAAATCTTGGCTATTTGTTTAGCATTAGAACGCATTAAATAGTCTGTTTCATCTTGTGTAGTTTCGGGGATGTCGCAGACAGTAATTTGAATGGTTTTGTTTTGAAAAAGGATTTTTAGGGCTTGTAAAAAAGCATCATCTAATTCGTCAGCATTCAGGCGATAATGTGAGTACATAGTTTTTCTCTGTTT
>JACCEE012125759.1_pt1 | contig 19547 bp, 15 predicted proteins | sample 7449931 | NCBI WGS metagenome assembly JACCEE01 (sample SAMN15323457, study PRJNA562643) | freshwater metagenome | isolation source: river surface water | place: USA:Blue River Watershed | collected 2017-08-19 | reverse complement strand
GAAAGCCACCTGAATACTCGTCACGTCGATTTTTGTTAGACATTCGGGAATTGTATACCACTACATATGGTGTACAAGTAAAATATCAATCAATCTTCACCACTTCCTAAAGTGAGGGAGCCCTGGCACGTGGTGGAATGCCGGAGCATCGCACTTGAACGCCGCGTTACCGAGAAAATGGTTCCTGCAACAAGAGATCGTGTTGATGTTCGAAATCGTACAGCGTTACCAAAAGAAAGCCAACAAATGAAACCAACCCTTCAGTCAACCGCCGGATGCGGAACCGCACGTCTGGTGTGTGAGGGCAAGCCCGCCAGTTAACGGATTGATCAATGATTCAAGTTCGCTCCACTCGATGAAAGCAAATGGCTTCCTCCCCAACCGAGAGGTGAAAACAACACGGATGTAAAGAAGATGAGTGCATCAGGGGGGCTGCCCATTCCCTGGTTTTTTTCAAATCCTGCAACTCTTGATGGAGCACCATTTGGACAGCATTTCGATGGATCAATCACTCATTGGACCAGTAGGAATTCCACTTTTGGCAAGCGTGCATTGCCTCAAAATATCCCCATTGAAGGATTTTTTTTGATTGCTTCGTTCGATATTTTACCATACGGTGTTTGAGCAAACCGATTACCCCCTAGTCCGATTTCTTTATGCAGTCTCCATCGTCACAAAGCGAAACCGCTCTCCATGCAGTTGATTACTGGCAAGTTATAAAAAACCGTTATGGGGTAATATTGATGACGCTTCTGCTGGTGTTTATGACAGCGGCGGTGATCACATATGTAATGCCGAAAAAGTTTCAGAGCACTGCGGTTGTTCAAGTTAAGCCTTCCACACGTGTAGGTGTGGCGCTAGGAAATGAGACATCCATGACCAGCATCATGACACCTCAATTTTTTGCAACAGAATTTGAAGTCATTCGAGCACAGCTAACGCTCAAATTGGTGGTGCAACGTCTGGGTTTAATGACTCGATGGAATATGACTGAAGAAGAGGCTTTGTCCACACTCAGAGGAATTGTCGATGCGCAAAATGTTCGTGGCACTGATTTGATCACCATATCCGTCAAACACACCGGTCCCGAAGACGCTCGCGATGTTGCCAAAGAAGTTTATGAAGCCTACAAAAAGCGGCGTGAGGACAAAGAGCGAATCACGCTTGAAGATGGCATGAAGGAGTTGGAAAAAGCGGTATTGGACCAGTCCGATGTAGTCGAAGAAAAACGCAAACAACGTGACAACCTTTTGAGAAGGGCTCCCGTTTTGATCCGCGATACAATCACGGGCGTCAATGGAACGAGTAGCATTCAGACCATGCAATCCATGCTCGAAAATCAGGTGGAACTTGCGACGACACAACTCGCTGAACTGGATAGCACCATTAAAACGATTGACAGCTTGAATGCTGATGAAGTGATTCGCTACGCTGCCAACCTCGATGCCGCAGGTCAGGAGTTGAAATCGCTTTTCCCCGAATATCAGTCGCAAGAGCGAATTCTCATCGGCATGCGCACCCAAGGTCTAGGGCCGAATCATCCTACTGTGCAATCGCAGAAAGGAACAGTTGAGAGCCTTTTCAAACAACTGCAAACGAGCGTCGTATCGTTCAAGGATTCGTTGAAACACAAACGAGCAACCAAAGTCGCCGAATTGGACGACCTCAAAAAACGACTCAGCACCTTCAAAGATGTCTCCGTCAACAATGTCATTTTGATGACTAATATCCAAGGGGTTCAAAAAGAGTTTGAAACGCAACAAGAGATGTTGGATCGAATGAGAGAGAAGCTCTCGCATGACCGTATTAACGCGAAACAACCACAGAGCATTATCGAACTCCACGAGGAACCCTTGGTTTCTCAGTTTCCTTCCAGCCCTAACGTTACTCTCAATCTTATTCTCGGTGCTGTGGTGGGTCTGATTTTTGGTATCGGCATCGCATTCTTCCTTGAATACCTCGATACATCAGTGAAAACCTTGGAGGATGTGGAGCGGTATTTGCAAGTTCCCGTGCTAGCCGTGATTCCCAAAGAAGTGGGATTGCTACACAAACAAAGTGGCATGAGCCCGGATGCCGAGGCTTATCGGATTTTGCGTACCAATATTGAGTTCAATCGCAAGAATCCTGAAGACAACGCTCTTACCATCGTATCCGGTGGCGCTGGTGAAGGAAAATCCACCACATTGGTCAACCTTGCCTACATTTGCGCTCAAGGTGGATACACCACACTGATGATCGATGCTGACTTGCGCCGTCCTCGTCTGCATACATTCTTTGATATCAACAACTCAGTTGGTCTTACCAACTACCTGACCACTGAGTTGATGTTGGAAGATGTGATTTTGCAGACCCCGGTGGATAACCTGTTTTTCATGCCTTCGGGCATTCTGCCATCCGATGCGGCGGGCATTCTCAACTCGCGACGCATGTCTGAACTGGTTCAAGATGTGAAGCAACGCTTCGACTTGGTGCTGGTTGACTCACCGCCCATTCTTGGCGTGAGCGATGCTTCCGTGTTGGCGAGTGAAGTGGACCTGACCATCATCGTGGTGCAGCACCGCAAGTTGCCGCGCAACATGCTGCTCCGCGTGAAGCAGTCGATCGAAAACGTGGGTGGTCGGGTGATTGGCGTGGTGCTCAACAACGTTGATGTCCGCAGTGATAGTCAGTATCAGTATTACACCAGCTACTACACTTACTACGCACCTGCCGAATCGCAGGTATCCATGCCCAAGAGCAAGCAGCAGTCGAATCGTCCTGTAGCGCCTGCATCTTCAACCAAATCCGGTTCTGACGACACCTTGTATTAAGCCACATTCACGCATATCATGAAACACCGTATCGTTTTTTTACTGTCATTTTTCGTGCTAGCATGTTTCTCGCCCTGTTTTGCTCAAATCGTGGCAGGTCGTGGCATTGAAATCCGCATTCAGGGAGTGCCTCCCGAGGAAAAAGGCCGTATTGATGGCAACTACTCTGTGTCAGGCGCTGGTACAGTACGTATGCCCTTAATTGGTCCACAAGGATCCAGCGCCGAGGTTAGTATCGCAGGTTTGAGCACAAATGCTGCTGCTGCCAAATTGGAGGCCTTGTATAAGGATGCCGGTATTTACAGCAGTCCTACTTTTCAAATCACAGACTCTCAAACCGGGGGTACCGTTCGACAGGACATGGTTACGATCAGCGGCTTTGTGCGTGCCCCTGGACCGAAACCATATACGCCTGGTCTCACCATCTTTCAAGCTATTGCAGCAGCAGGCGGAGCCACGGAATTTGGTAGCATCAAGCGGGTATTGCTGATGCGCGGCAAATCCAATCGCGTTTACGACATGAACAACCTTCAGGATCGTGCCATTGTTCTTTTGCCTGAAGATACAGTGGACATTCCAGAAAAAGGCGTATTTGAGCGATAATCGACTCTCGTGAAAAAAGTCCATGAATCGCTATCTCGGCAACATCGCGATTCTGATTGCTGGAATGCTCACAGCGTGGGCTGAACCTCAGAAGCCTGAATTTTCAGGCGAGCAGATCGATGCTCACATTCATCGATTGCTGGAGCCCGATCGTGCGGCTCGCATGAAGGCTTGCGAGTTTCTTGCCGCGTGGGTGGAACAACAGCCCGAGCAGGCAAAAGCACGGTTTCTCGATCTCATTCGGAAATCTGAGGAGCCCGAGATCCGCGAACGCTGCTTGCAACTCCTCAAGCCCGTTGCCGCCAGAGAATTCGGACAGTTTGGTGAAGGTTACATGGGCATTTCCATGGGGGACGCCCTCATGATACAGGTTCCCGGAGAAGCTCAAGCGCGCTGCGGGCTGGTGATCAATTCCACCAGTAAAGATTCCCCTGCGGAAAAAGCTGGGCTACAGCAGGGAGACGTGATCGTTTCTCTCAACAAACACTTCTGGAGGGATGGATCAACCATTGTCGACTTACAACAGGGTTTGTCCGCCAAAATCCGTGCAACTGGTGCGGGCAAAGTGGCCAACTTGGGAATCTGGCGCAAAAACGAACTGCTGCAGGTTGACGTTTTGCTCACGCGCCGACCGGGTAATATTGATCAAATGGAGATGCAACTGATGCCCAACGGAGGTATCCGCATCAACGAGGAGGAACTCAAGCGAGCAGTGGAACTCGAGAAAAACAGCAGCGCTTACTTCGGGGAATGGTTGGAAAAGCAACTCGCGACCGAGCCTGTCCGGTAAATCCGAAAATGCCGACGTTAAGTCGCGTGAAGTTTCTTGGACAATTTCCCGAAAAATGCCACATTGTCCCGCGTAAGAGCATTACTTTTTTGATCATCATGACTCCTTCCATCATTCGCAAAATCGTCGCCTCGGCTTCCGTCGCGCTCGCATCCAGCTGCTGCCTTCAGGCGGAGCAGCCCACGGATTTCAACGAGGTGGGCAAGGGGGTGGCCATTCTCTTGCAAAACAATCATTATTCTCGTGCCAAGTGGAACAAGGAGTTGAGCGTCAAATTCCTTGATACGTATCTGCGCGAGCTTGACCCACGCAGGATGTATTTTTTGCAATCGGATGTCACACGCTTTCATGACGAATACGGCGACAAACTCCACGATATGTTGCTCCGGAAAAATTCCACCGTTGCAGCCGAGGACATTTACAAGACATACATCAGCCGCGCCAAGGAGTCATCGCAATTCATCAATGAGGTGTTGAAGGAGAAATTCGACTTCACCAAAGAGGAAAGTATTGAACGCAGCCGCAAGGATGCACCCTGGCCTAAGGATCGCACGGAATGGCAGGGGCTATGGCGTTCCTCTGTCAAAGATGCTGTGCTTGCCGAAACACTGCGTCGCGAAACCATTGCCAAACTCGCCAAAGAGCAAGGCAAGGAAGATCCCGCTGCCAAGGAAAAAAGCCCTGTCGAAAAAGTGCGCATGCGCTACGAACGATTGCTGCATAGCATCACGGAAGCTGACGCCGACGACATGGCAACCTACTTTCTTCTCGCCGTGACCAAGGCCTTTGATCCGCACACGGAATACATGGGTTATCGTGAGATCGCCCGCTTCAAGGACAGTATGAAAAACCAGCTCGTCGGCATTGGCGCGCAACTGCTGGCCGAAGAAGATGGAGCCACGGTGATCAAAGGAATCGTGGTGGGCGGACCTGCGGATAAACACGGCGAATTGAAACTCAATGACCGCATCGTCGGAGTGGACAGCCTTAACACCGGTGAAGTCACCGACATCATGTTCATGAAAATCGACAAAGTCGTTGATCTGATCCGCGGCAAGGAAAACACCGAGGTCAGATTGAAAGTGGAGCCGGCGGGCGGCGCTCCGGGTGAGACAAAATTCATTGTTATCAGTCGCGGCAAGGTGGAGATGAAAGACGAGCAGGCCAGCGCGGAAATCATTGAAAAAAAGGATCAAAAAGGAGTGTCACGCAAACTCGGTTGGATCACGCTTCCCTCGTTTTATATGGATTTTGATAATAACGAAGCCAGTTGTGCGAACGATGTCGAGAAACTGCTGCGCCGCCTGATGGAAGAAAAAATCGATGGGTTGATCATCGATCTGCGGGGCAACGGTGGTGGCTCCTTGGAGGAAGTGCGGAAGATGACGGGCTTCTTCATCAAGCGTGGACCCGTGGTGCAGGTCAAAACGGAAATGGGGCAGATCGAAGTCAAGGACTCCGAGGCGCGACAACCGATTTATGATGGACCACTGTTGGTGATGATTGACAAAACCAGTGCCTCGGCGAGTGAAATTCTCGCGGGTGCCTTGCAGGATCACAATCGCGCTGTCATCGTCGGCGGTGCCTCCAGCTTTGGCAAAGGTACGGTCCAGCAGTTGATGGATGTGGGACGTCAGATGCCGTTTTTCGCGCGACGTGATCGTGCTGGCACGGTGAAAGTCACCTTGCAAAAATTCTATCGCCCCTCGGGTGACTCCACCCAACTGCAGGGTGTCAAATCCGATATTGTATTGCCCAGCCTGCTGGATGGTATGGAGATCGGCGAAGCATTTTTGGAAAACAAGCTGGAGTTCGACAAAATCCGTAAGGCTAGCGATTTCGCGCCGCTCGACCGCAACAATCTTTTCCTGCCCCGCTTGATGGAGTTGAGCGCCGCGCGTGTGAAGGAAAACAAGGATATGGTCTACACCATGGAGGACATTGCTGAAATGAAAAGGCGCGTCGAGGAAAACAAAGACAGTCTCAATAAGGCGGTTCGTGATAAAGAAATCGCCGATGCCGATGCGAAGCGACACGCACGGAACAAAGAACGTCGTGAGCGTTATGCGGAGATCGAAAAGCAGGACAAAGAAAGCACGAAATTCTACAAACTCACTCTTGCGGATGTGAACGAAAACAAGGTGATCAGCACCTATGATCCAACCGTGGAAGATGAAAAATTCATGCGCAAGGCCAAGGATGAAACTGCGGATCTTGACGACACCCCCAAATGGCCTAGCGGCTTGGATATGGTGAAGCGTGAGAGCCTCGCCATTCTCATGGATCTGACGCAAGCCACGGAAGCCGCCAAAGCTGCGGGTGCCCTGAAAAAAACTGCCGAACGCTGATGAGCGACGTTGCCGGTAACCTCGCGAAAATCCAAGAAAACATTCGTGCTGCCTGTGCGCGCAGCGGCCGGGATGTAGCGGATGTGACACTCATTGCGGTAACCAAAACTTTTTCCGCAGACCGGGTCCGCGAGGTCTTTGATGCCGGGCAAATCGATGTAGGGGAGAACCGCTTCCAGGAAGCGGAATCGAAAATCCCACTGCTTCCCGCTTCTATGCGCTGGCATTACATCGGACAATTGCAGCGGAACAAAGTCCGCAAGGTGCTGCCTTTGTTCGCGATGATCCATAGCATCGATTCCCTGCGCTTGGCGCAATACACCAACGAGGTCGCTCGCGAATTGGGACTGTTTCCCCGGGTGTTTTTGCAAGTGAACCATGCGGCCGAGGAAAGCAAGGCTGGTTTTTCGTTAGAGACTTTACGATCCCAATGGGAGACGCTGTTGGATCTCGATCGGCTGGAAATCGTGGGTTTGATGACTGTTCCACCCGCAGTTGATGACCCGGAAGAGTCGCGACCTTGGTTTGCCGCCTTGCGCGATCTGCGCGATGAGCTTTCGCGCGGTATGTCATCCAAACTCCCATATCTCAGCATGGGCATGAGTGGGGATTATGTGGTCGCGATCGAAGAGGGAGCCACCCACATCCGCGTCGGCTCTGCCATTTTCGGCACGCGTTGATGCAGGAGGTTGCAAAACTCACGACTGTCGTGCATGATGGTGGCGCCATGTGGACCACAGCCGCCGAGTTTGAAGACATCCGTTACGAAACAACTGACGAAGGACAAATTGCCAAGATCACGATCAACCGCCCAGAGGTGCGCAATGCCTTCCGCCCGAAGACGGTGATGGAACTATTGCAAGCCTTCGAGCTTGCTCATCAGGATCCGCAGGTGGGCGTGATCATCCTCACCGGCGAGGGCGATCTGGCATTTTGCTCTGGCGGCGACCAGAAAGTCCGCGGTCATGCCGGTTATGTGGGCGATGATGGGATACCTCGCCTCAACGTGCTTGATCTTCAGAAAAAAATCCGCTCGTTGCCCAAACCCGTGATAGCAATGGTGGCGGGTTACGCGATCGGTGGCGGGCATGTTCTTCATGTGGTATGTGATCTCACCATTGCCGCGGATAATGCTCGTTTTGGACAAACAGGCCCCAAAGTTGGATCCTTTGATGGTGGACTTGGTTCCAGCTATCTCGCGAGAATTGTCGGACAGAAAAAAGCCCGGGAGATTTGGTATCTCTGCCGCCAATACGATGCGCAACAAGCCTTGGAAATGGGCTTGGTCAATACCGTTGTGCCCCTTGCCGAGCTGGAAAAGGAAACGCTGCAATGGTGTCGTGAAATGCTTGTGCATTCTCCTCTCGCGCTGCGATGCTTGAAATCCGCGCTGAATGCCGATTGCGATGGACAAATGGGCCTACTTGATCTCGCGGGAAATGCCACGTTGCTTTATTATATGAGTGAAGAAGGCAAAGAGGGCAAGCAGGCGTTCCTCGAAAAACGCAAGCCGGATTTCAGCAAGTATCCGAGGGTGCCGTGAAGAGAAAAGGTCGCTGCGCTTTCAGACATAAGACATCAAACTTATGGTAGGGAGCGTTCGAGGAAATTTTCGCATTTCAACTTTTCTGATCAATGTCCGCCTGGATCCTAGCCTCTCGTCCCAAAACCCTTCCTGCTGCCATCGTTCCGGTGTGGGCGGGGTGTGTGCTGGCGTGGAAGCTGCAAGGCTCGTGGAATCCCTGGTTGGCATTCTGCACCGTAATGGGTGCCATTTGCATTCAGATTGCGACGAACTTTTTCAACGATGCCATTGATGCGGCGAAGGGGGCCGATACGGTAAAACGCCTGGGTCCCACCCGTGTTACGGCATCTGGGATGATTTCCCGTCGTGCGGTTTTTATCACAGCTACGATATTCCTCGTACTTGCGCTGGCCTGTGGAGTGGTGCTTTACCAAGCGGTGGGCTGGCCCATCATCGCCATCGGTATTCCTTCTCTCTATCTTGCCTACGGTTACACCGGAGGACCTTTTCCTCTCGCCTACAGGGGCATGGGGGAGATTTTTGTGGTGGCGTTTTTCGGCATCATCGCGGTGGGCGGTACGGTGCTGATCCAAACCGGGCAGTGGCGTGACGAGGCCATGTTGTTAGGTTTTCAAATCGGCCTGCTGTCCGCCGTATTGATTTCCATCAACAACCTTCGGGATCGCGCCGAGGATGCCACCACGGGCAAAAATACCATGGCGGTGCGCTTGGGTGAGCGTGGTGCGCGGTTTCTGATCTGGTTGGAGATCAAGGTCGCTGCGTTTTGCGGGTTGATCTGGATGAAGCATCAGTTGCCGTGGCTGGGCTTGGCTACGATCCCGCTATGGACATTGGGCATGTATTTGTCATTCTGTGTGTTCACCCGACCTGCCGATCGCGGCATGAACCGCCTGCTGGCACTGGGCGGTGTGCAATTGATTCTCTTTGCCGTTTGTTTCCACATCGTTTCCGTGATGTTTTTATGAGCTTGTGCGATGCGCGGCTTTTCCGCAAGCTCGCGCCATGGCGGACACGGTCAGAACGAGATTCGCCCCATCACCAACGGGGTATTTGCATGTGGGAGGAGCGCGCACGGCGCTGTTTTGCTGGCTCTATGCGCGCAAGCACGGTGGTCAATTCGTATTGCGCATCGAAGATACCGATGAAGCACGCAATACCGATGCCGCCAAACAGGCCATTTTTGACGGCATGAAATGGCTGGGTCTCGATTGGGATGAAGGCCCGGACATCGGTGGCCCCTGCGGACCATACGCACAGAGCGAGCGCAAGGAAATTTACGACCGTTATTTTGAAAAGCTAGTGGAGGCGAATCGAGTCTACGAAAATGAAGGTGCTTGGCGTTTCCGCTTTGATCGCAAACCGGTGACGATGCACGACCTCGTCTGCGGGGAGGTCACCATTGATTACCGCGATGAATCCAACACACCGGACATGGTGATCAAACGATCCGATGGATCGTATGTGTTTCATTTTGTCAATGTGGTGGACGATTTGGAAATGAAAATCACCCACGTCATTCGCGGGGAGGATCACCTCATGAACACGCCGAAGCATTTGCAGTTGATCGAAGCTCTGGGAGGCTCGGCTCCGGCATACGCGCACATCCCGCTGATCCAGAATGCCAACGGTTCTAAAATGTCCAAACGCGATGTCGGCGCTGCTGTGGGCGATTATCCGCGCCAAGGCTTTGTCGCACCTGCCTTGATCAATTTTCTCGCTCTGCTGGGATGGTCGTCAAAAACTGATGAAGAGATTTTCACGATGGATGAGCTGGTGCAGCGGTTCTCACTGGAAGCGGTGAACCGTTCGCCTGCACGCTTCGATGCCGAAAAATGTGCCTGGGTCAACCAACAGCATCTCATGCGCTTGAGTGCGGAGGATTTTGCCGATGCCGCGCGGTCATTTGTTGTCGAAGCTGGGCTGGAGCCGGGAGAACGTTTCACCGCGGTGGTGTCAGCTGTCCAAGAAAAAGTTCGGCTTCTCACCGAGATACCCGAAGCGGTCCGGTTTTTATTGGATGATTCTTTCCCGTTTGATGATGCCGCCGTGGATAAAGTCAAAGCCAGCGCGAATGCCTCCGCCATTTACACATCCCTTCACGACGCCTTGACAGGAGTGGCCGCGTGGAGCGGCGAATCCGCCAAATCAGCGATGAACACGGCGGCGGCATCGTTGGGAATCAAAGTGGGACAAATGATGTTTCCTCTGCGTGTGGCGCTATCCGGCAAATCCGGGGGGCCGGATCTGGCGGTGATTTTGGAATTGTTAAGTCGCGAACGCGTCTTGCAGCGATTGAAAAACATCCTTGGTATGATGGCATGAGTGGCGATGTTTATCAGATGAGCGACTTGATCGCGCGCGATGTGCTGGATGCCTTCCACGAAAAACCGGCGATTTTGGCGGTCATCGGCTGCCCTGTGAGTCATTCGGCATCACCAGCGATGCACCAACCGGCTCTGGATGCCTGCGGCATCCACGGACGCTACATCAAACTCGAAGTGCCGGTGGGTCGCGTGATGGAAGCCTTGCATCACCTGAAAGAATTGGGATTTGTCGGTGCCAACATCACTGTGCCTCACAAATTCGCCGCTCTGGACGCGTGCCATCAAGTGGATGAGTCCGCGCGCCAAATCGGAGCGGTCAACACGATTCGTTTTGTCGACGACGAGATCCATGGCTGGAATACGGATGGTCCCGGTTTTGCGAGAGCGATTGGGGAAGAGTTTGATGCATCCCTGGCGGGATTGCGCGTAATGATCGTGGGAGCGGGTGGTGGTGCTGGGCAAGCAATTGCCACGCAGTGTGCGATCGATGGTGCCCAGCGTGTGATTCTGGTTAACCGAACCGTCGAAAAAATCGATACACTCGTGCAGGTCTTGACGCGCCGTTTTCCGAAAACCCAATTTCATGCCATCGCTCTCAACGATCCGCAACTCTGTGGCGTGGCCAAACAATGCCAACTGATGGTCAACACCAGTTCGCTTGGCTTGAGGCCGGACGATCCGTCGCCGATCGCGTCCTCCTGCTTTGCCAAGCACCAGTGGGTTTACGACACCATCTACAAACCACCGCTCACCGCTTTTTTGCGCGATGCCATCAAAGCCGGGGCAGAAGTCGCGAACGGCTTTTCCATGCTTTTGCACCAAGGTGTGCTTGCCTACAACATCTGGTTTCCTCAGCGCGCGCCATTGGAAATCATGCGTGAAGGCTTACGGAGTGTCAGTTAACTCCACTCCGGGAAAGTCAATGCCCATCCAGTGACAGGCCAACACTTCGACAAGAGTAAATACTTTTTCCTCACCTTTCATCGATCGGCGGATCTTCACGCAAACCCGCGCCGTGTTGGGAGGGTCCGCTTGCGGAAACATCGAACCCATCAAGGCCTGGTCTTGTTTTCTTGCCATCAGTGCCGTGGCCAGAAGACGGCCATTGCGACTCTTGCGATCGACCAAAAACTCTGGAGTTGCAAACCCTAACGACGAGCCCCGCATGAGAGAGGGTTCGTAAAAAACGATGCTCATTTGCAAATCGGAAAAATTTTGCTCTACCAATCGTTCGCGAACCAAGAATCGAAAAATCCCTTCGCCTTCGCCCTCGGCGCCTTGAAAAACCGACCAAGGCAAGGACGAACTTTTCGCGTAGCTTTCCCAATCAAGAACCCAACGATCCTCTTCCTTGGCGAATACCATTTCCACCTTGCGTCCGCGCTCATCGGTCCAGATGGTTTCGATCATCGGCATCCCGCCCGGACGGATCACGTTTTTTTCGGTTAATTCGATCGATTCAGGTTTGAAAAAAGAAGCTTTGACCCCGTCGTTGAGGATGATGGATGACAACCGCGGACGTTGGCGGCAATATTGTGCCAAGCTCTCAGGAGCCGTAACGTCCAACAAAGCCGTTGCCGTATCCAGAATCGATGGATAGGCTTTGCTGAACAACTCGATATTCTCGCTCTCAAATTTTTTTGCATCCGCGACGATCTCGTTCTTGGGTTTTTCCGGAACATAAGGGGAGTTGGAACCTGATTTCCATTTGATCAAACCCGCGAGTGCGCCAATACAAATCAGCCAACCCACGACAAACTTGAGTAATGTGTTGGATTTTTTGCGTTTTCGCTCTGAGCTTTGCCGAGAGGAAGAAGAACCGGAAGTTTTCTTGTGGGTATCGATGCGCACCAACTGTCCCGGACCGGATGACTCCTGTGGCTGATGGGGGCTGAACTCCTTGCGTGTTTCGTTAGAAGCAGCTTGGACGACGTGGACGTTAATTTTTTTCTTCGCGGGCAATGGTGACTTTTCACATGCGGGGCAGTTCGAATCGCTCTTGCCCTTGAACACTTCTCCGCATTTTCCGCAGTGATGCCAACCTGTATGTTTTCCTGTCACCAGAGCTATGCTAAGGCATAACCCAATCTTTGTGAAGCATCTCTGTGATAAAAAAGCGATTTTGTGATGATAGATCGTTGGTTTTTTGCAATCGAACCATGACCCGCACCTGCTGGGCCTGATCCAAGAGTTCCGCATCCTGACGCAACAGCTCGCGGATTTGCTGATGCTCGGATGAGCCTCGGCGCACGTATCCCCAAACCACCGTTTCGTCCTGAAGACAGGTGAGTTGATAAGACTCATACTCTTTCTCAGGTAAGCTCGGAAGATAGTAAGGGGAGGGGGACAGCAGCACCCGCACGCTGACGGGATTTTCGGTAGGAAAGCGTGCCAGGCTACTCAGGCGCGCCTCGCCCAACTCCATGGTGGCTTCCCAATCGAGCTTAAGTTCACTGCCATCGACCACAAAAAATGCGAGGAATGGTGAACCGTCGGTATTTTTACCGCTCATGGTTAAGAAAGCGCGGCCATCGGTTTCATCGAAATCCAACTGCAGCTGATCCAAAGGATCAAGCACTGGCGGCGAAGGCCAAGGCTTCCAGTGTTTTTCCAACATCGCGCCGATGTCGTCCGACAGGCGAATCAGGGGGGGAACCTCGGTTCGTTTTTTTGCCGCAGCGAATTTGCGAAACAAAGCCTGCGCCTGTTGGTGTTTTTGGTAGGGATTTTGCAATAGGGAAAACAACTCCGAGTCCTCAGCATCCTCCTCCATCACGATGATTCCCTGACGCATCGGTCTGCTGATGCCATCGCCCAGTCGCGCACGATGATTGACCCATGCGATAGCAGCAAACATGACAAGGATGGCAGCGGTGAACGACCACCATACACGACGATGCTCTGTTGTCGGCTGCTCATGCCCCCAGGAGCCTTCGCCCTCGGCGTGCAATCGCTTCATAGCAGAAATGTCCACTGTCGCAGGAGCCTCAATGCGGGCGATTTTCTTGGCGACGACTGCGGAGGAAAGATCCAACTTGACCGGCTTCACGGGTTGAGGCAGGGGGAAATCATCATCCCCCTCAACTTCGTGCGCTGAGCCAATAGGGCGCCTGCGGCGTTGACCTTTGCGGGATGAACCTTTTCGTATCATGCCATCTGCTACTTGAGAAAAACCCTGTATTTCAGCCCATGGGGAGCTGAGAAAGAAATGCGTTCACAAGGAACAGCATGGATTACTGGCCGAGAGGAGATTTGGGGGCTGCATTGCGGCCTGCGGGCTCCGGCAAGGGTGACGGGGAGGACGTTTTGGAATCCAACGATGACGGCGGCAGTGGATCTGTTGCATTAGGAGCTGTCGGTGGTAGCGGAACTCCTTGTGCAGTATCGCTCGGAGCAATACCATGCTGCAATTCCGAAGGCAAGGGCTCGGCAATTTCCGTTCCGGAAGGAGCGGACTGCGTTTGCTGCGATTCCAACAATAATGCGGCAGCCACGTAACCGACCTTGCCACTGTCCAACTCCACTTTGACGAACGATCCATCGGACTTGATCACACGCATCGTCGTGCCCGCGGCTAGAAGCTCGTCGGCATCTGCATTGCCCGTGGGCTTCTTGCTGAAAAATGCCGTGGAATTAGAAGCTGCCGTCACAAATTGCCCGCTGCTAAAATCATAATTGCCGGCAGCAACAGACTCGCCGCGCTGGGGACGATACCCAGCGGTGCTGAGCGGATCGAAACCACCGCCGCCGAATGGAGACTCATAATCAGAGCAACTGCTGGCCGTTAAGACGCCCAGAACTGTCGACAACCAGAGTAGATGTTTCATATTCGTCATCATAGCGCCAGGCATCCGGATCCGTCAAGTTTTTCCCAAGGAGAAAAATTTCGCAGACAGGCCATGTTCCGACTTGCCAACATCGTCGGAAACAGGCATCGTGAGCGCATGCGAGTTTTCGCCCTCACCGGGGGCATCGCCAGCGGCAAATCCACTGTATGCCGATTGCTGCGCGAACTATGCCCGACCGTTACCATCTTTGACTGCGATGCAGCCACCCGACGACTCCACAGCGATCCCGATGTGGTGGAGCAGTGCCGTGCTGTGTTTGGAGATGAAGCGATCTTCACCCCGAAGAGCTGCCTAGACCGCGATTTCCTGCGTAAGAAGATCATTCATGATGAAGTCGCCAAAGCGCAACTGGAAGCCATCATTCACCCGCGAATTCGCCATGACTGTCTCGCCGCATTGGAGTTGGCGCGTGAACAATCACAGTCCTCGCTTTTTATCGCGGACGTCCCTCTTCTTTTTGAAAACGGTTTTGATTTCGGTCAGGAGAAATCGTTGTTGGTTGCTTCCAGTTTTGAAACGCAGGTGCGTCGTTTGCGCACTCGCACCCGCTGGGATGATGAAACGATCCGTGCCAGCATCGCCGCTCAAATGCCCGTAACGGAGAAAATGCTGCGCGCCGATGTCGTCTTCTGGAATGAAGGCCCGCTCACCAGTCTTCGCAGCCAGATCGCTCGTTTTCTCGAATCTCAAGGCATCAGCACTACCGACTCCGCGCTGATCCATGCGGTCCCTGTGGTATTGCCGGTATCGATCGACGTCAACCGCTTCCGTGAGAAATCACTGGCAGAGTTGCACGATATGGCGGATGCCATTCCGGGTCTCCAGTCGGCCCATGCTACCAAAAGCCAGTTGATATACGAATTGCTCCAATTTTATTCCATCGAGGGCGTGGAGTTATCATGTGAAGGCATTGTCGAGTTGGGTAAGGAAAACTTCGCCATGCTGCGTGACCCCGCCCGCAGCTTCCGGCACTCTGCTGATGATATCCACATTCCGATCAATGTGGTTCGCGATCACGGGCTTCAGTCGGGGCAAAAGGTGAAGCTGCGCGTGCGCCCTCCGAAGGAAAAGGACAAATTCCTGACCACGGCGGCGATCATGGAAATCGAAGGCAAAAACATCGAACAGTGGCAAACGCCCACGGATTTTGATAAGTTGACACCACTTTTCCCAGATCGCCGTGTTTATCTGGAGGGCCCTGGCACGGATTTCCTCAGCGTGCGTCTGGTGGACTTGATCGCGCCGCTGGGCTTGGGGCAACGGGCTCTGATTGTCGCTCCTCCAAGGGGTGGTAAGACCATTTTGTTGAAACAAATTGCGCGCGCGATCAAAACGAATCATCGCGATGTGGAACTCATTGTGTTGCTGCTGGATGAACGTCCGGAAGAAGTGACGGATTTTGAGGAAAGTGTGGGCTGCACGGTCTATGCATCGACGTTCGATGAGTCCCCCAAGCGTCATGCCCAAGTGGCCGACATGGTATTGGATCGCGCCAAACGCTTGGTGGAACAAGGCAAAGATGTGATTCTGTTGCTGGATTCCCTGACCCGTCTTGCTCGTGGCCACAACGCTGCCAATCCCTCAGGCCCCATCGGCTCTGGAGGCGTCTCTCCCATCGCTCTGCAAAAATCGCGCAAGTTTTTCGGCGCTGCAAGGAATGTCGAAGAAGGCGGCTCGCTGACGATCCTTGCCACGGCGCTGATCGAAACGGAATCGCGCATGGATGATGTGATTTTCGAAGAATTCAAGGGCACCGGAAATATGGAGATCCGACTGGATCGTGATTTGGCGGAGCGCCGGATTTACCCCGCGATCCACATTCCCCAGTCCGGAACGCGCAACGATGATCGCCTCTATCATCCCGACGAATTCGCGCGAATTCTCGACATTCGTCGCCAACTTGCGCAACTTCCTTACGGAGAAGCGGTTGAAACATTGATGAAAAACCTCAAAACCACCCAAAACAACACCGAGCTACTGCTGCGCGGCATTCGCTAAATTTTTAAAAAAAGAGTTGCTTTTCGCATTACATCGTATTCACTAAACCCAACTTCGTTTTGACTTTTATGAAGAAAAACCTTTCCACTCTGTTGCTCGGTATGAGCTCCTTGTTTTGCGCGCAAGGGCAAGATTTGTATTTCGATATCCAAGTAAATCGGAATTTTCAACTGACAACCCCGACCGTCAGCGAGTATCTTACGGGCTCCACCGAGGTGTTTTTCCGTGACGGACGTGTATTGCTGGCGCCTTGTATTTTTGATCCATCTCCCACCATTGTTCAACCAGTCACGAATCCTCCTCTGTGTCCTCTCGGCACGACAGGCTTTTTGATTCAGGGTGATATCGATGGAGATGGCATTGCAGACGACCGATCTTTCTGGTCTGTGGATTCTGTCGTTTTGAATGCCTTGATCGAACCGTTCATACCTGAGTCTGTTAGGCTGGCTGCTGCACCTCCTTCCACGCTGTCGCGGCCCGCGGGAGATTTCCGTGACGGATCCGTAGCAACGTTCTACAACGTTCTTACTCCCGTGGTGAAAAGATTTGATCTCGCCCTTTACCGTTATGCCAGCCAGTTCAGCGGATTGCAGCAAAATGCTTACAAAAGTCATGCGCAACAATGGGTGCCTGGTGTATACATTTACAACCTACCGAAAAAAGGTCTGCCCAACCAATATCAGCCTATCCGCCTCACACTGACCTCGATGGTCGAAGCCAATGGATTCAGGAAAGGGAACAAAGGCTTTGGTTTGAAAACCAGCATGTGGTCTAACGGAGCACTGGAAGTAGACCCACGCTTGATCACGACTCTCGCTTGGGAGGGCATCAACATCAACAACACTTTCCGAACCGATGTAGTGACGTTTTCCATGTCCAACGCCGCAGGTGCGATCATTTATCCCGTGCCTGGCATGCCTTACCGGCTCGACAGTCCGCTCCTCACGAGCCTCACCATGATTCCCTACGCTTTTGCCAAAGGCGAAGTGGGCTCATCGAGAATCCAGTTTTCTCGCAATTTGTATACAAACTCGGTGACCACCGATACCTCCACTCGCAGTTGGACGTGGACGAACCGTTTCATTGACTCCTACAAGGGACATGATCAATACGAATTCCGCGTTGCAGGTACGGCGGCGATTCCCGGTATCAAAGTCGCTGGTCCTGCAGCTAGACTTCGCTTGCCCAATGCAGACTATGATGGAGATGGTCTCTCGAATATTCTGGAATTCGCCTTCTCTCAAGATGACGGCGATGACCTGAACCAAACTCTGGAATGGACAAGCTACCATAATGATCCTGCTTTGGCTCCAACCGACGGAGATCTTGTTAACCTGAATTTCGCTGCTCCATCCACAACGCCACCGTTGTTCTTGGATACGGGCAATGCCGGCGTCGGCACGGATCCTTATGTGTTCAACAAGCGCCGCAATGTTGGTGGCTCGATCACTTATGGCTATGAAGTGAATTACGACACGACCAATCCTCGCTCACGCTGGGTCAAACTCCCTGCGCCTCGTCCAGGCGAGACAATCGTGGTGGGTTGCAACTGCGCTCGTGACATTGTGGGTGATGCGAATTTCGTTTGGACAATTACGGATACCCTCGACAGCGGTCCTCCTGACAATCTTCCAGGAACCACAAGCATTCAGGCTTCACATGCTCTTCCCAACACGGTGCGCATTCGCTCGACGGCAGCCGTCACCCGCGGTTATTGATTCACCGCTTTCGGCATGCCCACGCCCGTGCTCACAACCGCGCATCCTAACAGGTTGCGCGGTTTTTGATTCCCGCGATCGCCATTTCCCATGCCCACTCTCATCCAAGATTCACAAACTCTTCGCGAATTGCTGCAGCGTGTCGCACCGCTTGAGACAATTTGCGCCATTGATACCGAGGCGGATAGTCTCCATCGCTACAAAGAATCGCTTTGTTTGATCCAACTCTCCGCTGGTGGTGAAAATGTGCTCATTGATACTCTGGCGATCGAGGACATGCAACCCTTTGCCGATTACCTTTGCTCTTGCGAAGTCTGGATGCATGGGGCCGACTACGACATGACCATGATTCGTCGTGAGTATGGCAAGCTCCCGCCCGTGGTTTTGGACACCCAAATTGGTGCCCGATTGTTAGGCTTGCGTAAGTTTGGCCTATCGGATCTGGTGGAACATTGGTTTGGAGTGACGTTGATCAAAACCTCGCAAAAGGCCGATTGGGGCAAACGTCCTATGACCAAGACGATGCTTGATTACGCAATCAATGATGTCGTCTATCTGCTACCCATGGGCGAGTGCATTGTCGAGGAGTTGATTGACTTGGGACGTTATGACTGGTTTGTGCAAAGCTGTCATGCGGCTCGGAAAAAAATCCTCGAGCGTGAGGTGAACCGCGACGAACTATGGCGCATCAATGGCAGTGGTCGTCTCGACCGCCGTGGTCTTGCCTATCTGCAGGCGCTGTGGCATTGGCGTGATCAGGAAGCTGCTTCCTGGAACAAGCCTACTTTTATGGTGGTGAATAACAAGCAGATGATCGAGTGGGCGGATCAACTGACACAAGGCAAGCTGCTCGAGTTGCCACGCCACCTGCAGCGCCCGGAACGACTGAAGCGCTACGTACAAGCAATAGCACGCGCCGAGGCCCTACCAGAGGATGAGCTGCCCGAAAAAATCAGGGCTCCACGCCGTAAAAAAGATGCTGCGTTCGATCGAGCGGTGGATGCCATCATCGAAAAACGTGACATTGCCTCGCGCCAGCTGAATCTCGATCCCTCCCTTTTGATTGCACGTGATGTGGCGGAATCGATCGCCGCGAAAGAAGTGGAGCCACAAGATTGTTTGCTGCCTTGGCAATTGGAGCAATTGCAACTGTGACGATCGCCGCAAGCGTTGCTTTGAGGAAACTCCTTCACTCCAGCTATACTACTCGAGGTCAATCAGCCAGTAGCAGTGGATCTAAAAGAGACCGCTGTCATCACTTCCGTCGGCGTCTCAGCAATAGGCTGCCCGAGGTCAGCACTGCGAACAAGGTCGTGGATGGCTCGGGAATCGCATTGTAATTCAGATAGACCCCGTCTGTTCCTTCATACAAGAAAAACGATGCATTTTGCCGGACACTGGCGAGCGTCTTATCGGTGCCATCGAGCCATGCACTGTCGAGAGACAGGTTGGTGAAGCCGGTGATGTCTCCGCCCGCGGAGAAGATTTTCCAACCGGCGGTGCCCAGTCGACTGCCCTCCCAGAATGAACTGGTCCAATCCACGGAGCTACCCGTCAGG
>JACCEE010833419.1_pt1 | contig 19547 bp, 14 predicted proteins | sample 7449931 | NCBI WGS metagenome assembly JACCEE01 (sample SAMN15323457, study PRJNA562643) | freshwater metagenome | isolation source: river surface water | place: USA:Blue River Watershed | collected 2017-08-19 | reverse complement strand
GAAGATATTTATTCGGGAATTGAATGGAACAGCGGAAGTGAAGAAGCAAAAAAAGTTATAAAATTTATTCAAAACGAAATGAAAGTTAACAAAATACGATTTCCCGAAACATCTTCTATAGGAATTAAAAATATATCAAAAGAAGGTTCCGAAAGACTTATGGACAGTGCAATTAAATATGCAATAAAATATAAAAGAAAATCAATAACAATTGTTCATAAAGGAAATATAATGAAATTCACTGAGGGTGGTTTCAGAGAATGGAATTATAATTATGCAATTAAAAATTACAGAAATGAAGTTATAACTCAAAAAGAAAGTTATATATTGCAAAATATTGAAGATAATCCAAATATTACAATTGAAGAAAACTGTAAAATGATTGAACCGGGTTATGATTATATGACTCAACAACAAAAATCAAATATTCAAAAAGATGTTGAAACAACATTAAAATTAATTGAATCTCACGGAAACGGAAAATGGAAAACTAAATTAATGATAAAAGATTCAATTGCGGATATTACATTACAACAGGTTTTAACAAGACCTTCCGAATTTGATATTATAATTACAACAAATTTAAACGGCGATTACATTTCTGATGCTTTGGCAGCACAAGTAGGAGGAATAGGTATTGCTCCGGGAGGAAATATAAATTATAAATCAGGTCATGCAATCTTTGAAGCAACTCACGGAACAGCTCCGAAATATGCAAATTTAGATAAAGTTAATCCAGGTTCTTTAATATTATCATCTGTTTTAATGTTACAATATATGGGTTGGGATAAAGCAGCTGATTTGATATTAAAAGGGCTTGAAAGTTCAATTATAAATAAAAAAGTAACTTATGATTTTGCAAGATTGATGAAAGAAGAAGGTTTAACAGATGTATTTGAAATAAAATGCTCTCAATTCGGTGATGAAATAATTAAAAATATGAAATTATAATAGTATTCAATAAGAATTTTTATTTTTATGTTGTTCAAAAAGTTCTTTTGTATTGATGTTATCAAATATTGATTCGTCATCAATTTCCACATATTTTATTTCCGTTAAATGGTTTGATAAAATGTTTTTTAAATTATCTTCCAATGAAGCTTTTTTAATAACCTCAATTATATCGGGATTAAATAATAACGGATGTCCTTTTTTATTATTTTTAGAAGGTTGAATCAGTAAATAATTATTATCATAAGAATTTATTATTGATTTATAAACATCATTTGATACAAACGGTTGGTCAACCATTTGTAAAAAAAACGGAATATTGAAATCTATATTTTCAATTGCTTTTTTTATGGAAGAAAACATACCCAATTCGTAATTTTCATTAAACAAAAACTTTATTTTTTCATTTGGTTTTATTGAATTTTTAATTAAATCAAAATGATGTCCCAATACTATATAAATTTTATCGGAAAATATTTCGAGTTTTTCAATAATATGTTCTATTAATATTTTACCGTTATAATCAACAAGAGCCTTGTCAAAACCCATTCGACTTGATTTTCCGCCGCTTAATATAACTGAATTTATTTTTTGCATTAACTTAAAGTATCTTTTTCCAATTTTTTAAGTTTTTCAAGAACTTTATCAAATATTTTCATAACTTCTTCGGTTTGTTCAACAGTTCCGACACTCATTCTCATATAACCTTCCATTTGAGAACTTCTGTCACGCACATAAACGCCTTCTTGTTCCAAATATTTAACAAGGTCTTTAACCATCGGATGATAAATCATAACATAATTGGCCGGAGTCATTTTAAAATCAACACCTCTTAAAAGAAAATATTTTTTAAGCATATGTTTTGATTCTGTAACCGAACGAACAAAATTCATTACATGTTCAACATCATCCAATGCTGCTTCAGCACATAATTGTCCTAATCTGTTAACAGATTTTGGATTTAATACTTTTAAACAGTTTTCAATAATTTCATCACATGCCATTAAATATCCAACTCTCTGAGCAGCAAGACCAAATGCCTTTGAAAATGTTCGGGTAACAATTATGTTATTATATTCTTTAATCAAATGAGACATTGAGATTCCTGCAAATTCATAATAAGCCTCATCAACTATTAAAATTGCATGAGGAGCAGCTTCAAGAATTGTTCTTACTTGTCTTTCATTATACATAACACCTGTTGGATTACTTGGATTTGCAAAATAAATTATTTTTGTGTTTGGTGTTATTTCATTTAATATTCCGTCTAAGGTTGTTTTAAATGCATTTGTTGGCTGAACTTTTATTATTTCTGCATTTCTTTGTCCTGCATAAACATAAAAATGAGTATAAGTAGGTTCGGGAACAATAACTCTTTCACCTGAATTAACATAAACTTTATTAATCAATTCAAGAGCATCATCTGAACCGTTTGTAACAATAATATTATCCGCAGGAACATTTGTATATTTGGAAAGTTTTTTTCTTAATGTGTGACTTAATATTTCAGGATACCAATTTAAATTATTCATTCCTTCAAGATATTTCGTAATTGCCTGAATTACTTTAGGGGATGGAGAAATTGTTGATTCATTCCAATCCAATTTAAAATGCTGTTTATTTTTCTTTTCATATATTAAATCAATTGATGATGTTGGTTTATAAGGTTCTAAATTTTCAACACCGACAGCTGTTTTTACACTATAATGATACTCTTGTTTATGACTTATTGTGTTTGTCATTAATGTTTCTTGTAATTTCATAGCGGAAACCCCACAAAAAATATAACTATTTTATAAGCAATTTTAATTCCAACTTTTTATTTATTTTTTTATTTAGTAATATCAACAAGTTACATCTAAAAATCAAAAAATGCGACATTTTTGTCGCGATTTTTGGCAATTTACTATGATTTTTTTGCCATACTATTAAACAATTTTTTCTTTCCATTTTCCTTTTTTAAACCAAATCCACAAACCTAAACCTTCTGTAATAAAAGATAAAGAGATTGCAATCCAAACCCATGTTGAATTTAATTTCAAAACATAAGTTGTTATATATGCAAATAATATTTTAAAAATCCAATTTGAAACAAAAGAAATTATCATCGGAGGTTTTGTATCTCCAGCACCGTTAAAAGCAGCTGTATAAACAATAAGCAACACATCAAATATCATTAAACTCATTGTTATTATTAAATATATTGTCCCGATTTTCACAACTTCTAAATCAGAAGAAAACAGTAATATTCCATACTCTCCAAAAAATACAGATAATAGTGAAAATGGTAATACTACTAAAGTACCGATAATAAGTCCTTTATTCAATATTTGGTTTATCCATTCTATTTTTTTAGCACCTATATACTGTCCTACGATTGTTGTTATTGCAATTGTTACTCCATCAAGAAAAACCCAAATAATTGCAACCCATTGAAGTCCAAAACTAAATGCAGCAAGTGTTTTGGTTCCGTGAAAAACTATTATTTTTTGAAGAATTATTGCAGAAACAGGTCTTGAAAATCCATTTAATCCTGACCAAAGACCGACTTTTAAAAGTCTTTTTGACATTTCAACATTGAATTTCAGTTTAAAAATCGGTGAAATTTTTATCTTTTTAAATCTTAAAAGTTCAATTTGTAAATAAACAAAAGCAAATATTTCAGCTAAAACTGTTGCTATTGCACCACCTTTAACACCCAATTCGGGAATAAATCCATATCCGAATATAAAAATTGGGTCAAGAACTGTATTTAATAAACACATCATTGAGAATATAAACATCGGAGTTTTTGTATCTCCGGCAGATTGAAATATTGTTGAAGTTGTTACGGAAATAAATAAAAAAGGATATCCGATTATAATTGTTTTATAATACTCCAATCCAAAAAAAGAAACAGTTTTTTCGGCATTAAAAAAATCAAATACAAAATCAGCAGAAAAATAAGCAATTAATGATAATAACAACCCAACAACAATTGAGAGTAAAATAGACTGTTCAGCACCTTCCGTTGCTTCTTTATTATTCTGTTCTCCTACTTTTCTTGAAACAATAGCACTTGTTCCTCCTGTAATAATAGGAGTAAAACTCATCAAAACCCAATAAAGAGTTCCGCTTAAACTTGTTCCGGCGGCCTGGTTAATTCCCAATTTTGAAATAAAAAATCTGTCGGCAAATGCAAGAATATAATGCATCAACATTCCGATAATAACAGGAAATGATAATTTTAAGATAATTTTATAAGAAGGTGATTTAATCAAATCCATAAATCAACTCAAAAGAAACTTTTATTAGCATATTTACAAAGCATTTGCAAGAAAATATAATTTTACATTATTTATAAACTAAAATATTGCAAATACGGAAAAACATAATATAATATACTCTATACGGATGGGATTTTCTTATCTTTTAAGGAGGTTTTATGAAGATATTAATTATTGGTGCTTCGGCAGCAGGAATAACGGCAGCAACGGAAATAAGAAAAATTGATAAAGAAGTTGATATTGATATTTTATCAGATGAAAGTTTTCTGCCTTACTATAGACCCTTTTTAACAACTTATATAGGTGATAAATCTGTTGAAAATAAGAAGAATTTTTTTTTAAAAGATTCAAGTTTTTATAGAGAACAAAATATAAATATATTTTTAAACGAAAAAGCCGTTAAAATCGATTTTGAAAGTAAAAATGTAATAACTCAGACAAACAATATTTATACTTATGATAAACTTATTTTGTCTTATGGAAGTAACTCCTTTATTCCTCCTTTTTATCAACTAAATAAGAAAAACTTTTTTACAATAAGAAGATTAAATGATGCAATAAATGTTTTTAATTTTGTTAATAATATTCAAAAAGTTGCAATAATAGGAGGAGGTTTATTGGGGCTCGAAGCAGCAGAAGAATTAAATTCTGTCGGAATAAAAACAACCGTTATTGAGTTAAGCGAAAGAATTTTACCTCGTCAGCTTGATGTTGAAGCTTCTTTAATATTGCAAAAAAAAATAAAAGACAAAAATATTGATTTGATTTTGGGTAAAAATATTGAAAGATTTGACGGCAAAGAAAATATAACCCATATTATTTTTAAAGACGGAACACAAATTGAGACAGATATGATTATATTATCTATCGGTGTTAAAATTGATTTATCGCTTATACAAAATTCAAAATTATTAACAAACAGAGGTGTCATTGTTAACGAAAAAATGGAAACTTCAAGTCCCGATGTTTATGCAGCCGGAGATGTTGCAGAATTTAACGGTAAATCAATATCATTATGGATGCCAGCCGTAAATCAGGGGAAAACAGCCGGATTAAATGCAATCGGGAAAAATGAAATATTTAAAGAAGAAGAATATCCTGCAACTTTAAATGCATTTGATTGCAAAATATTTTCCATTGGAAATATTTCAGGAGACGAAACATTATCTTATAATGATTTGAATAAAATTGTTTACAGAAAACTCATTTTTAAGGACAACCGACTTGTTGGCGGAATTTTTATAAATTCAATGGAATTATCAATGAAATTGAAAAATGGAATAAATAATAAATTAACCAAAGAAGAAGCAATAGAGTTATTAAAATGAAAAGAACAAATTTAATGAAAATATTCGGATTTCTTGCAATTATGGGCTTTTTTACATTTACAGTTTTAAATTATATGCAAACGCAGGAATTATTAAAAGAGCAAAAAAAATATAATGAACAACAAATGGAATTATTGAATAAAAAATATGCACAACAACAATTGATTGATGATCAGGGAAATCAACAGGGACAAAACCAAAATGTAAACAATGCTGTACAAAATTTGTTTCAAAATGCGGGAAATGTAAATGATGCTCAACTGTTAACAAATCTGTTAAATTTGGGATTAAGCGGAATGTCAGGTAACGGAAATGCAGGTTTAAATATTGATCCAAATTCATTAAATCAAATCAGTGGTTTGATAACAAATTTAATGGGTTCTTTAAACGACCCAAACTATCAAAATGATTTGCAACAAATGGCAAATATTATGCAATCTTTTATGAATTTTTCAAATGGTAATTTTAATGGAAATATGGGAGGAATACCCAATTTAAACAACTTATTAAACCCAACCGCTGTTTCATCATCAAATACAAACTCAAACGGTACAAAAATAATTGATATTCCTCAAAAAAAAGATGATATTGATTTAACTGACAGAGATGTTTTTGAATATCCCAAAATAAAAGGATACCATATTGATTATTGTCTTCATAAGGGAAAATTTTGCGGTGAAACGGTTGCTCTTGCATTTTGCAGAAGCAATAAATACACAAAAGCAATCAAATTTAAAAAAGCAAGTAATTTGGGACCAACAGGAGCAACATATTTAATGGGTGATAAAAAATTATGTGATTCTTCCAAATGCGATGGTTTTCTCTATATAAAATGCGGTAATTAATCATCGTATTTGTACATTTAATGTGTAAGCATTAATATTTTCTGAATTATTTCCAAATACTTTCAAATATAAATATTCATTATTACCAATAGAATTGGGGTTTGAAAATGTGTATTCGATTTCTTCAAAATTTGAATTTGAACTTGATAATTGAATTTCTTCAAGTTGTAATAATGAATAACGATATAATTTTAAATCCAAATCACCTATTGAATTATCAAAATTAGCAATTATACTTATTGTTTGATTTCTTGAAAGCTGAAACGGAATCCAATCAACATCATCCGAACAAATTGACAAATAATAAATTCCTGAATAAATTGCTTCCGAAAATCCTGCCGGTTGTTCATTATTTGGTTCAAATTCATCATCAATACAATTATTAAATATGTCATTCAATGTGTAATCAATAGTATAACTATTATGAAAAATTCCATCTCCTTCAATTTTTAAAAAATATATTGAACCTGATGTTAATTCTGTATTTATTATTTCTGTTCCGATTAATGAATCACTTTCAACATAAACTTCACGACCCTTTATTAAGGAAATTTTTATATTACCGTTTTCTTGTAAATAATTTAAATATAAATTAAATGAATATATTTGATTGCTTGATGTTGATAAATCTATTTTAAATATATCAATATCATTATCACATAAAACCAAATTTGCATTTATAGTTCTTGTAATTGGTATTGCTTCCGAAAATATATTATTGGGTTCTAATATGTCATTCATACAAATATCTGTAGATGTATTAAATATAATTTTATAAGATTGACATTCGGTTTCAACACTTCCGTGATTCGGATAAACATAAACCTTAAAATAAATTCTGCCTGCATTAAAATAATTCGGTGAAATTATAATATTTTCATTATCATCTCCTGAGGCAGCTTCACCTATTTCTGATTCATTTTGATATATTTTAATATCAATATCTCCATCATCATGAAAAAAGAGAAAATCAATATTAATAACCTTTAAACCATCATATTCCAAATAATAATAATCTTCATTATAGGATGAAATTGTAATATTTGAATAATTATTTGTTTCAATAAGTTGTTTTGCAGTTTCAAAAGAATCATTTTCTTCAAAACTGTCTGTACATTGAGATATAGGAACACATTTCCAATCAATACAGATATTATTTTCTTCGCAATCTGAATTGTAAACACATTGTTCCTCAAAAAACATACAAGTATTATTAATACATACAAATCTGTTGGAACAATCTGAATCAACTTCACATTCTATATTAATAATAACACAATGATTATTTTCACATCTAAAATTGGGGCCACAATCATAATCATTAATGCACTCATTTATAACAGGTTCACAAATACCTGTTGAATCATTACAAAATAATCCTTCTTGACAGGAATCAGATGAACAATTTAATTTACAATATGAATTCTCACAATGATACCCATTAAAACATTCACTCGATTCGGTACAAAAATATTCTTTTGTATTACAATTCCTTTCTAAATTACAATAAAAATCATTTTCACAATCAAAATCAGATTGACATTTAATAATTTTACATTCTTTTGTATTAATATCACAAATTTCATTTTGCTCACAACTGTTATACATACAATCTTTAACACAAAGAGAATTGGCTGAACAATGCTGTCCGATACGGCAATCAACAGAAGTTGAACACTCTTTGTCATTAATGCAATTATTATTTTCACAATACAATCCATCCTTACAATCTGAATCAGTTATGCAAACAGGTTTCAAAGATGTTGAATCATCACTGCATGAAAAAAAGAATATTATAAAAATCAGAAATATAAATTTCATTTCCCCTCCCAAAAGAGTTATTAATTATATCATATAATAAAAAAAAAGCAATTTTATAAAATTGCCCTGAAAAAAAATTGACATTTTTTTTATAAACAATTAGAATGATGTGTTTTTATTGGGGGAGTTATGAAATTTATTTATTTAATACTTATCATTTTTTTATTATTTTTTTACAGTTGCGGCGGAAATACCGAAGTTAAATGTTTAAAAGATAAAGAACTTGTTTGTGCATGCGGAGATTTAAGCGGTATTAAAACATGTGAAGATGACGGAAAGTGGAGTGAATGTATTTGCGATGTTTGTCAAAATATTCAATGTGGTGAAAATCAAGTTTGTAACAGTGAAACAGGAGTGTGTGAATTAAGCTGTGAAACAGTTGCTTGCGGTGATGGTGTGTGCGAATTAAATAATAATTCTTTAAAATGCAATTGTAATGAAGGATTTTTTGATAAAAATTTAAAATGTACAAATATTTCTGAATTATGTACAGATGTTGTTTGCGGTCAAGGTATTTGTGATTATCAAACAGGCGAAGCAAAATGTATTTGTAACAGCGGCTATCATGCAGAAGGGTTAACTTGTGTTGAAAATGTGTCACCCTGTTTTGATATTTTCTGTTCAAACAACGGAAATTGCATTGTTGACAGTGAAACAGAAGCTCATTGTGAATGTAATTTGGGTTATGTTCAATCAGAAAATAAACTTGATTGTATTGCATCTTGCGAAAATATAAATTGCTCAAATCAAGGTATTTGTGAAATTGAAAACAATAAACCCCAATGCAGTTGTAATTTGGGTTATATTGCTGATGAATTAACATGTATTTCAAAATGTGAAAACGAAGTTTGTGATAATCACGGAACATGTGAATTAAATACAAACGGAGAACCTGTTTGCAATTGTGAAAACGGATTTAAAAATGAAGGAAATTTAAATTGTGTTAATGTTTGTCAAAATATCACTTGTAATAACCACGGCAATTGCGAACCAGACACAAATAATAATCCTGTTTGCAATTGTGATACAGGTTACGGACACGGAGAAACAGAAATTGAATGCATTTATGTTTGTAATAATGTGAATTGTCAGGAAAATGCTCATTGCGAATCTGATGAAAACAGTTTGCCTGTTTGTATTTGCAATGAAAATTATCAGGATAACAATAATGACCAAATTTGTAAACCTGATTGCACTAATGTTCAATGCGGAACAAACCAGGTTTGTTCTGATTTAAGCGGAAATGCAATTTGTATTTGTAAAGAAAACTATCAAGATAATAATTTTGATGGGACATGTGAAAAAAGCTGTCTTCTAACAACCTGTGAAAATGCAACTTGTGATGATTCAACCGGATTGGCTGTTTGTTTATGTGATGAAAACTATCAAGATAATGATAATAATAATATTTGTAAACCGGCATGTTCTTTGAATCCTAATTGCGGAGGATTTGGAATTTGCAATGATTCAACAGGAACTGTTAATTGTTTATGTCAGGCAGGTTATCAGGATAATGATAATAACGGAATTTGTGAAAAAGCATGTGGTATGATGACTTGCGGTTTTTATGGTTCTTGTGAAGATGAAAGCGGTCAAATAATTTGCAGGTGTCAAGCAGGTTATTTTGTTGGAAGTGAAGGAACCTGCATAACTCCGTGTGAAGGAATAACATGTAATAATCACGGAAGTTGTGTTGCTCAAAATGCAACAGATGCTTATTGTAATTGTAATAACGGATATTTTCAAAACGGATTAAGTTGTGTCAATCCTTGTGAAAATGTTAATTGTAACGGTTATGGAGATTGTACCGCAATTAATGCAACTGATGCCTTTTGTACATGTGATGACGGGTATCAGGATAATGATGAAAATTTAAGTTGTATTGTAAGTTGTGATTATGCAAATAACTGCGGAGAAAATTCCAATGGTTGCGATGATGCAGGTGAAAATATTTTATGTGATTGTAAGCCAAATTATCAAGATAATGATTGTAACGGAACTTGTTTGGAATCTTGTTCCCTTGTAACTTGTACAGAACCAAATCAAACAGGTCAATGTGATGATTCAAGCGGAACAGCATTTTGTTTACTTCAGCCGGGTTATCAATGGACTCAAACAATAGGCGGAAATTGGGTTGATTCAGCAAATGCAATAACAACAGATTCATTAGGAAATATTTATATAACCGGCTATTTTACAGGAATTGTTGATTTTGATTTTACATCGGGAGTTGATACAAGAGAAAGTACAACTGATAATTACGGAACATTTACAAAAGATATTTTTGTAACAAAAATTAACAGTAATGGTTCTTATGCTTGGACTTATACAGCAGGAAGTCAAGGAGAAGATATGGGTAATGATATTGAAATTGATTCAAATAATAATATTTATTTGACAGGACATTTTAAAAAATCAATAAAATTTGACCCAAATCCAGACGGAAATATATATTATAACAGAGGTTATGAAGATTTTTTTGTTGTAAAATTAACAAATAACGGTCAATTCGGTTGGGCATATTCAGCCGGAGGGACAAGTTATGATTCTGCAAAAGCAATAACAATTGATTTACAAAATAATGTTTATATTACCGGTTCTTTTTCAAACAGTGTTGCATTTAATCCATCAACTCCGTCAAATTTCTCGGTAAGTAATGGATATATGGATATTTTTATTCTTAAATTAAATAATTTGGGAGTTTATTCTTGGCATAAAACAATTGGCGGAACAGAAAATGATTCGGGAAACGGAATTGCAATTGATTCAAATAATAATATTTACTATGCAGGTATTTTTGCATCTTCTGTTGATTTTAATTTTAATTCAATTGAAACAGATATAAAAACAGCTGTCAGTTATTCAGATTTATTTATAAGCAAAATAAATTCCGATTTAACTTATTCATCAACAATAACAACAGGTGGAATTGACAGCAGTATAACTGTTCAAAATTTCAAAATTGATTTAAGTAATAATTTATATGTCAGTGGTTCTTTTTACGGAACAGTTGATTTTAATCCTTTTACAGAAGTTGATAATAAAACAAACAGCGGTGGAGATGATGGTTTTTTACTTAAAATAAATTCAGATTCATCTTATGCATTTACAAAAACAATTTCAACATCGGGAAGTGATTCGGTTCAAGGAATTTGTATCAGAAACGGTAATATTTTCATTACAGGTTATACAGGCGGACAAATTAAGGATTTTATTGTAAAAAAATATGATAATACCGGTTTGGAAACATTTACTAAAACAATTGCGACAGCAAATGCAGAATATGGAAATGATATAGTTGTAAATAAATACAATGATTTATATGTAACAGGGGTTTTTAACGGAGTTGTTGATTTTAATCCAGAAACAGCTGTTGATGAAAAAACAAGCAGTAATAATACAGGTGATATATTTATTTGGAAATGGTATTAAAATGAAAATATTAATTTTATTTTTTTTAGTTGTATTTTTTGGTTGCGAAAACAACAATTTAAACAACGAACCAATCAACAATTGGTGGAATGAAACACATTCCGGAGATGCAACTTACTATAATGCAAACGGAAGCGGAGCATGTAGTTTTGATGTTACTACTGATTTAAATATAGGTGCAATGAATGCAGTTGATTATGAAAACAGTAAAGTTTGCGGAAGTTGTGTTGAAATAACAGGACCCAAAAGAAATTTAACAATTAAAATTGTTGATTTATGCCCTGAATGTAAAAAAGGAGATATTGATTTAAGTTTGGAAGCTTTTACACAAATTGCAAATCAGGAAGATGGAAGAGTTGATATAACTTGGAAATATGTTCCATGTGAAACAAATCAAAAAATAAAATATCATACCAAAGAAGGTTCAAATGTTTGGTGGGTTGCATTTCAAATAAGAAATAATTCAATTCCTATAGAAAAAATGGAATTATTTTCCAATAATGAATGGATTGAACTTGAACGAACTGATTATAATTATTTTATTCGGTCATTAAATCCACAAATATCAAACGAATTTAAGATAAAAACAACTTCTGTAAACGGGGATGAAATAACAGATATCTTTTCAAATTACAGTGAATCAATTGATTACAATACAAATAATCAGTTTTAATAAAAATTAAAAATTTACAAATTAAATTTGATTTTGAATACAATATCTGTTAATTATAATATCCTTTTTAAAATTAACATCATCCGTATTCGGATAATCAACAGTTGTATGTAATCCCCTGCTTTCCTTTCTCATTAATGCATTTTCAATAATCATTTCAGCAATATCGGCAATATTTCTTAATTCAATTAAATCCTGAGTTATAAAAAATGACCAATAATATGCATTTATTTCCTGTTTTATCATTTTTATTCTTCTTTTTGCTCGAAGCAATCTTTTATTTGACCTGACTATTCCTACATAATTCCACATAAATCTTCTTATTTCATCCCAAGTATGTGCTACCAAAACAGCTTCATCATTAGTTACAATATTTTCAGAATGCCAATCCCAAACTTTTTCAAATTGTTGATATGAATCAACATAATTAATAATCTTTTGAGATGATTTTTCGCCAAAAACAAGTCCTTCAAGTAATGAATTTGAAGCAAGTCTGTTTGCTCCATGTAATCCGCTGCAAGAAACCTCGCCTATTGCAAAAAGATGTTTTATTGATGTTTCACCGTTTTTATCAATAACTACTCCTCCACATGTGTAATGAGCAGCAGGAACAACAGGTATCATTTCTTTTCTCATATCAATTCCGAATGACAAACATTTTGCAAATATATTGGGAAATCTTGTTTCCAAAAATTTTGAATCAAGATGAGTCATATCAAGAAACACACAATCATCCCCTGATTTTTTCATTTCATAATCAATTGCTTTTGCAACAACATCTCTTGGGGCAAGGCTTTTTAAGTGGTGATACTTTTCCATAAATGTATCACCGTTTTTAAGTTTTAAAACACCGCCTTCTCCTCTTAATGCTTCCGAAATCAAAAATGATTTTGCTAAAGGATGAAATAAACAGGTTGGATGAAATTGTATAAATTCCATATTTGCAATATTCGCTCCCGAACGATAAGCCATAGCAATTCCGTCTCCTGTTGCAGTATCGGGATTTGATGTATATAAATATACTTTTCCTGCTCCTCCCGTTGCCAGAATTGTATTTTTAGCCAAAAATTTAATAACTTTATTATTTTCTTTATCTAAAATATATGCACCCATACAATATTTTTCTTTTCCGTTTTCAAAGTAACCGGTTATCAAATCAATAGCAATATGCTCTTCCAAAACTTTGATATTTGAATTTTCAAGTACATTTTTAACAAGAACTTTTATTATTTCATTTCCTGTTATATCACCTGCATGTAACACTCTTCTTTTAGAATGTCCTCCTTCTTTTCCTAAATCCAATTCATTATTTTTCTTTGAAAATTCAACTCCCAACTCAATCAATTCATTCATTAATCTCGGAGCATTTTCAACACACATTTCAACAATTTCTTTATTACAAATTCCCCCTCCGGCTATTAATGTATCTTCGGTATGATATTCAAATTTATCATTTTTATCCATAACAGAAGAAATTCCGCCTTGTGCATAAAAACTGTTTGATTCAGTTATTTTGCTTTTTGTAACTATAATTACTGATTTGTTTTGTTTCGCTGTTTTTAATGCAAAAAACAACCCTGCAATTCCACTTCCTATAACTAAATTGTCGTACATATTTTCTCCGAAACGAGTTTATAAACTTTTTTTAATTAAATCTATAACTTCTTCTGGTAATTTAATTAAATTTTTTTTATTATCAGTAAGAGTACCATCTTTTAAATTTAAAAGAAACAAATCATCATCATTCCAATATAAATTTATTTCTTCAATTATTGATAAAAGCAAAAACTTAACTTCATCCAAATTTTTAGCATGTAATGATTGTATTTCAACTTCACTGAAATAATAAAAAACATCTCTTTTTATTTCAAGAAGTTCTTCTGCTTTTAACAAATACAAATGATTTTCAAAAAATATATTTTTTAAAGCAGCCAATAATGAAAATTCCCATTTTTTAAATTCAACTGAATTAAATTTACTTAATTTAATCTCTTCAATATTTTGAATAAAAGATGTTAATATTTTTATTGCATTGCTTTTAATAATCATAATTTTTTTAAAAAGTTTTTCTTTCAATATTTAATTTTATTTTATCAACAATATCAGAAATTTGTTTTCTGCTTAAATCTATCGTATAACCATATAAATTACTAAATATACTTTTTGCTTCTATATATGATGATATTCTGATGTCTTTTTCTTTATGATTCAATCCATCCAAAATCCATTCTTTTCTGCTTTTATATTGATTATCTTCCCACCATTGTTGCCATTTTTTAACCGAATCATCAAAATTTTGTTTTGAAATTTCAACAAGAGTTGAAATTATAAGTTTTTTAATGGTTTTATCTGCTGATTTTGACCAAATTTCAATTCCTTCTATTAAAATCGGAACAAAAAATTCATCTTTTAACAATTTAACCGCAACAAGCCATTCAAGTACCAAATTTTTATCATTTGAATAAATTGATGTTTCAAATTTAAACTTAACTTTTGAATAATTTTGAAAATTTCTGTTGTTTTCAAGTGCTTTAATTGCAATAAAAGATATTTTCTTATCTTTATCTGTAATTTTATGAATTAATTCAGGAATAATATTATTAGATTTTATATAAGTAAACATATAAATAGAATAAAATTTCTTCATTATATCATTATCATTGAAAAATGCAGATAAAAAATCACAATCAAAATGCCTCTTATCACAAATGTAATAAAGCAAAGGACCGCATTGAGTAACGGGAATTGAAACATTATAGTATTCACTTAACGGAATCCATAAGTTCCCCGGAAATATTTTTAAAATTTCATCTTTAAGATGATTTTTTTCAATATTAGGTTCTCCTTCTTTTATTATATCGAATATTTCATTTTTCTTTGAGGTGTTTAAAATGTTGAAAAAGTTTTTAATTTCATCATTTATATCTATCTCTGGTAAAGATATATCATCATTTTTTATATAATGTTTGATATTCTCATTTGTAATTACAACTTCTTTATCTGATAAATTAAGTTCTATTGTCGGAATACGTTGAAAATTATTTTCATTAACTGCATTTTCATCAATTTCTATTTCAACATCAAATCCATCATTTCCTTCTGTATTTTGACTGTTTTCAGAACTATATTCAGAAACTTCATCTATTTCAACATCAAAATTGTCATTTTCCAAATTTTCATTATTTACATTTTCAACATCTCTGTTTTCTGAATCACTCAAAGAATTATCCTCAGTATTTTCAGAAACGGGTTCAACAATCAAAGCATCGGCTGTTAAATTTATTATTTCACTGTCATTAATTTCAAATTCGGATGTTAAAGTGATAATAGGCTGTTGAATAAAATTTTCCTTTTTTGCAATTTTAAAAACAGGTTGTTCTTCGTCTTCGTAATCTTTTGATAATTGGTTAAATTGTTCGGTTGTTTCATTTGTTGGTTGTTCTAATTTAATATCAATATCTATCTTATTTTCACTAACATCTTCTGATTCTTTTTTTATAATCATTATTTCTTCGATTAAGGGTTGTAATGATTTGATTGATTCCTCTGTTGATTTTAATTCATTAGTTTCAATTGTTTTTGAGAATTCTGTTGTTTGAAAGGAATTGTTTTCAGGCAAAATTAAAGTTTCATTATTATCTTGCTCTGAATCGCTTAATTTAGATTCGGTTGTTAGAGTTGTTTCACTTAATTCATTATTTTCAACTGATATTTTATTTTCGATATTTGATAAATTATTGTTTACTTCATTATTTACAACTTCCGATTGACAACTTTCATCGGATTTTAATAAAATTTCTTTTTCATTTTTTTCTTCCGAAAGTATTTTTGTAGAAACTATTTCGGTTGTTGTTTCAATAACCTCACTTCTTTCAATAACTTTTGAATTTTCATTATTCAACCTTTCTGATTGTTTTTTTTGACTCAAAACATAATCTTCAAGAGCAAGAGTTAATAATTGAGATAACTTCATCAATTCATGAAGTTTTATAAGTTCATCATTACTCGAAATTAAAAATATTCCGATAATTTTCTGTTTTATAAATGCAGGAAGTATAATTATACTTTCAGGAAAATGCAGATTTACTTTACTACATACAATTTTATATAAATCTGATATTATTGCATCTTCTTTAATATTCAAAACAGAATAATATTGTTTGGGTAAAATATTTTCAATCAATGAAGCTTCACTTGTTTCAAATGAAAAATCTATAAAATTGGTAATTTCTCTTAAATTAGTCAAATATTTGACTAATTTAAAATTATTTTTATTTTTTCCTAAAAACATAACTAAATTATATTGATTTAACAATAATGAAATAACAGTATCAATTATATAATCTCTGTCAGTAGAATTTTTTAAAGCTGTTTCTAATTTTGAAAAATCTAAACTTTTATCATAGACTATATCATTGAATTTATTAGGTATTTCATTATTTGTTTCTTTTTCTGCAAATTGATTACTCAAAATTGTGCTATTCAATTCACTTCTAATTGAGGTTTGTATCTTATTTTCCGAATTAATAGGAATTAAATAATCTTCTTCCGTAATTTCATACTTTATTAACTCATTGATATTACTAGGAAACAACTTTAAAAATCTTATTAAGGGTTCTCGATGATTTAATATTTTAAAAAAATACTCGAATAAAGTTTCAGGAATTATATGATATAAAGGTTTTATTTTAAATACATTTTCCACATAATTTAATGAATTTTGATTCAAACTTGATTTAGCTAAAACATAAACATTATTATTGGTTATATTTATGGGAATTATGTTATAATTTTCTAAAATTTCAATAGGTGTGTTTTTAAATAAGTTAATATTTATCTTATAAATACTTTCTTCAAAATAATTTTCATCATTTTTATAGGCTTCTCTGAGATGGGTTACAAGCTGTTCCAGTGTTAAATAATTCAATTCACAAATAATCGTATCAAGAGTTCCGCCTTTTATAACCTGATATTGCAAAGCCCTTTCAACATTTTTGGGAGACAGGATTATATTTTTTATAAAATAAGAACTTAAATGTGCAATCATATCAAATACCAAACTACCGCAAAAGAGATTTTAAATTATTTTTAAAATTAAAACAACTTTTTTTTTATTATTAATGACTTTTTTTTTATTTTATTGTATAAATAAATTTGTGATTGGGAGGTTTTATGAAAATATTATTATTCTTTTTTACAATTATATTTATAAGTTCATGTTCAAATACAGAATTAGCAGATCAATGTGATCCAAATCCATGTATAAAAGAACATCAAAAAACCTGTCGAAATTTTAAAGGAAATGCAATTTGTTTATGTGATATGGGATATAAATTAGATGAAACTTCAAATATATGTATTTTAAACGACATTTGCAATCCTAATCCGTGTGTTGAATTAAATAAGAACAAATGCATTGATTTAGATGGATATTATTCTTGTTCCTGTAATGAAGGTTATAATCCCTCAGGAAATGAATGTATTCAAGGTTTTAAATATGTCAATTTTGAAAGTATAAATAATGAATCGGTTATTGATTCTGATTGCATAAATATCAATTACGATTTAAAAAATTATTTTAATTGTTCAAATGATTGCTTGATAAAAAAATTCACAATAAAAGAATTATTTTTGGAACATTCAAATCTTAGTGATTTAACAATAAATATGCTTTTAAATAATGATATTACAAATAAGGTAATATTATGGGATGGGAATTTATCAGCAGAAACCGATAATAATAATGATGATGACCCAGAAGATGATTTTGATGTTTTATTTTTAAACAGGGAATATTCCGAATTTTCAAATTTGAATTTAGGAAACGGAATAATTACATTAAATATTTGTGATAACAATCTTAATGAGAAAACGGGGAATTTAAATAAGATTATTTTTTTTATAACTTATTAATCCAAAAGTTTAACTAAATAAGTGGTTTTTACCAAATTTTCATAGTATTCTAACTGTTTTTTATCGAGTTTTGATAAGGCCATTAAATAAGATTTATAAAAAACGGTTTTAGCTGATTTTATTTGTCCTATTTCATAATAAGAGTGAGCTAAATAAAATAAATAGAAAGGAATTTCATTTTTTTTTATTATGAAATTTATTATTTCTTCATTATTTTGAGTAAATGAAATAAATTTATCATATTTTTTTGATGAATATAAAGAAATCATTAAATTTTTTTTAAATCTGTAAAAATAATTACCATTCATTAAATTATTGTAAAGAAAATTATATATTTTATTGTTTTCATATCTTTTTTGAAAATTTAAATAATAAACCGAAGCATCTTTATACATACCATTCTTAAAGTAATAATTTCCCAAAACAATAGGCTGTGTTAAAATAAAAATGCCTGTTAAAGTAAAAATTTGAAGGATTGCAAATATAATTCCCAATAATGTTTTTACAGAAATTCTTAAATACCTTACAAACAGAAAAAAAAACAAAATGTAAATAATTGTTATGATTAAATACATCCAAATCACAAAATTATTTTTAAAAAAGTATAAATCCAAAACTCCACCGAGTAAAAAATGTTATTATATAATAACATTTTACGATAATCAATATCGGATTTTTATCTTTTATAATAAACTTGAAAATCAATAATCAATTTGTGTATAATAACTCTGTTTGTTTGTGGAGTTTATAAATGGATTTAGCATCTGTTCTTGGATTGGGACTTGGATGGATAATTGTTGCGGTTGCAGTTGTTGTAGGTGGTGATCCTGTTTTATTTTATGACTTGGTTTCCATTTTGCTTGTTATAGGTGGCGGAACTTTTGCAGCTATGATAAAATTCGGAATGGATGATTTTATAAGTGCAATGAAAGCCAGTAAATATGCTTTTATAAATAAAAATCCATCAATAAATGACTTGATTGATAAAATTGAAGAATTAGCTGTTATCGCAAGAAAAGAAGGGATTTTGGCACTTGAAAGGGTTACATTTGATGATGTCTTTTTGCAAAAAGGTGTTAATTATTTGGTTGATGGTGCAGACAGTGAACAACTCCAATCATTACTTTATACAGATATCGCAAATACTTCTTCAAGGCATGAAATTAATGCAAAAGTATATTCAGCAATGGGTGAAGCATATCCTGCTTTCGGAATGATAGGAACATTAGTTGGATTGGTTCAAATGCTTTACTAAAAATAACGTCTAATAAGAAGAGGTTTTTTTTGGAGTCCAAAATGTATAAGTTAACTTTATTTT
>JACCEE010020792.1_pt1 | contig 19554 bp, 8 predicted proteins | sample 7449931 | NCBI WGS metagenome assembly JACCEE01 (sample SAMN15323457, study PRJNA562643) | freshwater metagenome | isolation source: river surface water | place: USA:Blue River Watershed | collected 2017-08-19 | reverse complement strand
TATACGACAAAGGAACAAACACATTATGAGTCAGACTCGACGCCTTGGACAGCTTTACGCAGCCGAAAGCTGGCTTAACAATTATCGCTATCTAGTAAATGCTGATTTTAAAGCATACGACTTTGTGAGCTTACGCGAAGCATTGCTAAATCACATTCAAACAAACTACCCGGAAGATTTTAACGACTTTATCAACTCAAGCGAATATGTTGCGCTTGTTGACTTAATGGCGTTTATGGGACAAAACCTAGCGTTCCGTGCAGATTTAAATGTCCGCGAAACATTTTTAGAAACAGCAGAAGTACGTGGTAATGTACTAAGCCGTGCTCGCCAGCTTGGCTATAAGCCATTCCGTAACGGCGCAGCCAGCGGGTTTTTAAGAATTACGTCATTAACAACTACACAAGAAATTTACGACAGTAACGGAACGAACCTAGCCGGCCGCACAATTACTTGGGCCGATCCTCTAAACTTAGATTTCAATGAACAGTTTACACTTATTTTAAATCAGGTGTTAAACAAATCTAATCCAGTAGGTCGTCCTGTTAGCTCTATATCTGCAAGCGGAACAACTCGCCAACTATACGAACTAGATCAGCCTGATACAAGAACAATGGTAGAAACATTTTCTGTAACGGCAAGAAACAACAACAGTTATAGCTGTGAATTAGTACCAATTGCAATTGACACTGCTACACAATTAGCAACAGAAAACACACCAAACCCTTATGGTTTACAAACTGTGTTGTTTAATAACGACGGTACAGGTTACGGTTCTAAAACCAATGGCTGGTTCTTCTTATTCAAGCAAGGTGTACTAAAGTTTGAAGATTTTGTATTAGATACAAAACTTGAAAACCGTGTGATTGATCTACAAGGCACAAATATCAATAACACAGATGTTTGGGTACAGAGCATTGACGGTTCTGGTCGAGTTCTAACTGAATGGACTCAAGTCCCAAACACTAACAACAAAAACATTGTATTCAACGCAGTAGATAAAGACAATCGCAAAGTATATGAAGTTATCACACGCGAAAACGATTCAGTATCAATTAAGTTTGGCGATGATATTTTTGCTGACATTCCTACTGGTAATATCCGTATTTGGTACAGAGAAAGCGCGAACGAAACAACAACTATTACACCAGAAGATGTTGCAGGCTTAGAAATTTCAATTCGTTACATCGATTCACAATCACGTGAACAAGATCTAATAGCAACTTTAGAATTATCTGCACCAGCATTCAGTACACAAAACGAATCGCTAGCACAGATTAAAAACAGTGCGGCTCGTACTAGTGCATCACAAGATCGCATGATTACCAGTGACGACTACAATATTTACCCAGAAGGTAAAGTCAGCGGCGTTGCTAAAATCAAAACAATAAACCGTACTCATGCTGGGCAAAGCGTATATGCTGATCTATTAGATCCGACAGGAACATATCGTCCAGTTATTACACTAGCAGACGATGCGTTTGTATACGAAACAGAAACAACAGCCGAAAGCTCAATGAGCAGTGACGAAGGTATTAACAGTTTATTTGATTGGGCAGAAAGTGCGCTATTAGACAAATATCTACAACAGTTATATTACAAAAAGTACTTGCCTATTACACCTGACTTTGGTGTTAGTGTAAATTGGATTACAGTAAATTCAGGCAACTCGACATCAACAGGCTACTTTTCTTTAACAACAACAGGCGCACCTTTACGTATTGGCCGCGGTAGTCCAGATTTAAAATTTAGAACACTAAACAAAAACAGTTTAGTCAAAACTAAATCTGGTAAATGGACACGCATCGTTGACGTATACAAAGAAGGCTTAGGCGTTGTTGACAACAGCGGCGCAAATACAGGTTTAAGAGCAAACGGTCAAGGTGCAGTATTCGTTGATTCAATTACTTCTACTGTGGGCATTGACTCATGGTTCCCTTCTCTACGTACTGCATTTTCTATCACTGAAAAGCGCGAAATCTTAGAAGAACTAAAAGCCGGACGTAGCTTTGGTCTAAAATACATTAACACAGCAACACAACCAGACCGTTGGAAAATTATATCAGCTGACGAGTTATCTGCGCCTGGCAACTTTGTTGCTCCAATTGGTGCAGATGTAACATCTCCTTCAGCTTGGTTAATACGATTAGAATACAGTGCAGCCGCAAGTACATGGTCAATGTTTGTAAGACAAGATCAAACAATTTTAGGAAGCGTAAATCAGTTATCTTTCTTGAATCAAAAGTTTGGCGATTCAGTTGACTATCTAACACAGCGTAAAGTGTTTAATACTGTTACGTTCATTGAACAAAACGCAAACTTTACTGTTGCTGACTATTTTAAATTAGATGACGGACGTTACGATCCTAAACGTGTTAAACTTTTAATTCCAGGCATTGCAGAAAATCTAGTGCCAGTTGACCCAACACTAGTTAAAAACCTAGTAGGAAATTCAAAAATTAATTTAGGCAAAGTAGAGTTCTTAGATGCTAAGGGTCAATATACTCTAGTACCTACAACTACTGGAACTCAATACGCAGGTCTTAAATTACAACGAGTACAGCATAGTCATGTACCATTACGCAATACTCGAGTTGATGCATCAACTACAAACATCATGGATATGTTTGTTTTAACATCGGCTTATAATACTGCTTTCCGTAATTGGATATCTGCAGGCGGAAGTGAAACAACTAAGCCATTGACTGTAACATCTTTTACACTTGAGAAGTTAATGAGCACAATCTTACCTTATAAGAGCGTAAGTGATAGCATCATTTTCCATCCTGTAAAGTACAAGGTTCTGTTTGGTAAGAACGCCGATATTAGAAATCAAGCAACTATCAGAGTTACAAAAAATGATACAACTCGAGTTAGTGATGCAGAAATACGTAGTCGTGTCATTGATGCAATGAATCAGTACTTCAACGTAGACAACTGGGACTTTGGAGAAACGTTTTACTTCACTGACATGGCAGCATGGATACATAAATCATTAGGTGGTATTATTAACAGCGTAGTGTTAATTCCAAAACAAAAGAACCTGTCAAGTAATGACATGTTCCAAATTGCTTGCGACGATGATGAAATTTTTGTTAGCAGTGCAACCGTAAAAGATGTTGAAGTAATAACTAACTCAATGTCAGTAACAACAAAATAAGGCATATCAATGGAAAAAGATCCTAAAAAAGTAAACCCTGGTAATCCGTACAGTAAGACTTATCCAGGACAGGATTTAAACAACGGAGTGACTCCTCATTCTACTGAGTTACTACCTCTTGTTTTCAGAACTGAAACAAACAAAAAAGTTCTAAGTGCAATCTTAGAAGATTTGTTTCAGTCTAGCTCAATTGAAACATTAAACTATACTATCGGCAGAAACTCGTCAATGGCATTTGGTCCTGACTACTTGCCTCATCCGAATGCTCGACGTCAAGCTGAAATAGGTTTAACCTATTTCAACGACACTGGCGTAAAAACATTAACTGCTGACAATATTGCAGATGCTTGGGGATTAAACGATCGTTCAAATGAAAAGCCGTCTGCTATTAGCGTACTTGACTTGCCTATTGATCCAGACAAATATCTAAACTGGGCCGATTACTATTGGATTGAAGAACGCATGCCAGTAGTGTATCTAACAGGCGGCACGGCAGAAACATACAGCGTACAACAAGATATCTTAGGAAAGAAGCAGTATACACTTCCTGTTCAAGCCAATGGCAACAGCCTAAGTCTGAAAAACGGCATGCGTATTGCGTTTCAGCAATACCCAAATCAAGTTGACATTAATGGTGACTTGGATATCGACTTTACAGCAAGCGGAACTGATCAAGATCAATTTCCGGACTTAGAACTTGTAAACTACGATAAAGGATTAATTGGCGTTGCAGTTGACGGAGTCTTACAAGAATTAGCTGTTGACTATAATGTCATTGGTAGCAATTTGTTTTGGATTAACGTGCCGCCAGTTGGAAGTACCATCCATGTACATTTTCCTGACTTCTTCTTAACTGAACAAAAAGACATTCGTATTCGCAGTTGGTTAGTTACTGGCGTTGGCACTGAAGATGGCATTAAACTGTTTGGTATGCAGTCTCAGTTTACAAATACAGTTTACAGTAAACTAACAAATGCCTTATGGGACCAAACAGCAATGCCATGGGATCGTTCAGAGTGGGACGGCTTCTTATCTGGCGTAAACCCAAAGCAATATGTGCTTCAACAAGTCGGTGCTAAAAACAGAAACGCACACAGTCGTACAAACGTTTGGATTCACAAAACTGCGATCCAAGAAATTGCTGACTTTTTAAACATTAAATTCAATGACATTGCAAAAGAAGCAAATCGTGCAGAGCGTCCTATCGTTGAATTTGAAAACACATTAGAATTATATAACCACGGTGTACAGTACAGACATTGGCCGACCTTCTTAGTAAACGAGGACGCAGTAACCGTTGCGGATTTTAACAACCTACCATTAATTTCGACTAATACAGTTGTACTTGACTCTAAGTACATTGCTTTATTAAAGAAGTTAAGCCGCCCAGTTGACATCGTAGTACAAACAGAAATTCATAGAAACGTTAAACTGGCTCTAAATGCACAGTCAGTCCCTAAGGCTGAACTTTTAACAATTTTAGCAAACATTGATAAAGACAATGCCGCTAACAGAATTCCAAAATATGCAGTATACGAAGTTGTAAACAATCAAATCAATTGGATTAGAAATGCACCTACAGGTAACTGGACGATAACATATAGAGTATCAGGAGTATTATTATCTAATCTTAGAATCTTGTGGTTAGTCAACAGTGCATATAAAAATAAAATTGTAAACATCAAAAACAATGGTGCCATAACAAGCGGATTTAGTTTAGAATCTGCATTAGACGGTGATGCTGTGGTTATCAATGTAACATCTTCCATTGATCCCCACTACCTACATGAATATCATTGGGTAGACGGTATTGCAACAAAGGCATCTTTCAGACTAACTGCAACAGATCTTCCAAAATTTGAACTTTACAATAACGAAGGTCTACGTTTAAGCGATTTTGAAGCAGTCACTGGCTATAAGCCAAATATTCAGTACAGCAACATTTTAAGACCTAAGGCTGGCCAAGTGTATGATACTGAATCTGGATATAAGTTGGTGTTTGATTCAGATCAGTTTACACAATTATCTAACGGCAACGTTGCTAAAGATAGCATGTACAATATTGTATTTGAACACACACTTCAAATCCCTTCAGTATACACAAACGAACAAGGTACACAATTAAAAGTCTACGGCCCTTATTCATTCCGTAGATATAACGCCGGCAATCTTATCAACGAACTAAGCAACGGCTATCGCCGTGCTTGGTTTAGATTAAAAAGCTGGGCAATTCGCTCAAATGAAATTACCGGCAGTACTTCAATTCAGCTTGACGAGTCAATGATTCCAACATACAACTGGGCAGTTAAGATTGATAACGGTGTAGGTACAGTTATTCATCTAGATAATTTTGAAACAGTTGTTGATAATACCGCAGTAGTAGCCCGTGGCCGTAATGCGACATTTAAAGTATATCATAACGGACTGCATGAAGTTGCAACAGTTAGCGGTTTAGGATTTGATAGTTTTAGTGTCAACATTGTTGACGGGGTTATGGAATTTGTTGTTCCAGAATCTGCGCTTGACACATTAACAGTTCAGGTTGGGTTTATTAACTTTACAGCAAAAATCATTGACATTAAAAACGATCCGCGATTTGTTAAATTAACATTAAACCAATTACCAGTTGAATACACATTTGATCAATCTAGCAATCTTATTACAGTTGCCGGCACAGGTACACTTGAGTTAAGACATCAAGGAGATCAAATCAATGGTGACAACTTAACAACTATTCCTGGCTTAGATTATAATCCAGAGCAGTTAGACACGTTAGGCGAAGTAACAGTAGCAAGACTTATTAAAGGCTTAAAGAACAATATTGATGTAAACACAGTAAGCGGAACACGACCATGGGTAGAGTCTCCTCAGTTTAAAACGCTAGATGGCATTTACATGGTAGATCACAGTGCGATGCGTTCTACTTGGGCACTATTTAATTTGAGTCCAAATTTAAAAGACATTGTAGTAGGCAGATCGTTAGCATCATGGCGCTGGTATAGACGCTTTATTACTAAGTTAGAAGAATTAAACAAGTTGCTTGAGGTTGATTCAGTAACTAAATTAGTCAACCGCACGTTAGAGGAATTATTAGTTGGTGTTACTTACAGTTCCACTGACGCAGTATCCGGCATGGCATTTATTACAGATGCAATGCAAGTTTTAACATATACATCAAGCGGAGAAACGAGTTTTGCTATTCCAGCAACAAATGTTTACACAGGTGTATTTGGTAATGACCATGTTTACGTCTATGTAAACGACGCTATACAATTGCACGGAGCAGACTATACAATTGTCAATAACATCGTAGAGTTTACTAATGCCCCGTCAATTGGAAGTACAGTTAGAGTCTATTACTCTGCCGAATCAGAAATTTATTCCGGTATTCCAGCAAGCCCTGCTAAACTAGGATTGTCAGGTGTGTTTGAGCCAAAACTAGTTGTAGAAGAATTTGGCGGAACAACAAAGACATATATTCAACGACACGATGGATCTAAGGTTACAGCTTATATTGATCCTGCTACTAACTTAGCAAGCCAAGACTATGTCATTAACGCTGCCATCCTAGAATTGGAAAAGCGCATGTATAACGGCTGCTTGAATCGCGTAGGTGAAGAAAACCGTCAGCGTTCTATTAGAAACTTTAGCGGAGAAGAAGTCTCAGAATCGCAAGCTCGTGCTCAACTCGAATGGTACGCAACAAACGGAATCGACTACAGAGCTCGTACTGACTTTGATGCAAATGATTCGTGGACATGGAACTACGGTGGCGCCAGCTGGCGCAAAATTTACATTGACATGTTTGGCACTGACCAATTACATATTGCTCCATGGCAAGCCTTGGGTTACGATGAAAAGCCAACTTGGTGGGATAGTCACTATTCGTGGACTGATCCAGAGAAGCGTTATAATCTAGAAGTTGCATTACAATTTGGTATTGTAAATGAACCTGGAGCAATAGCATTTACTAACCCTGCATTTGCAAGAAATGTTAGTGTATTCCCTGTAACAGCAGATGGTAATTTACAAAGTCCGTTTGATGCTGGCATTGCAAGTCCGACAGTAAGCGAAGCACAACAGCCATGGGAAATTGGATCATTAGGTCCTGCAGAATTTGCATGGCGCCGTAGCATTGCAGGTGTTTGGTCAAACATCTTACACATAGTCGACATGCCAGAACTTGTTAATGAGTTTGTTGATGCATCTATTAATCCGTTTGCTAAACAAATTAAGAACAATAGTGTAGTTCCTAAAGGTACAGGCACTATTGCACCTGATCAGTTCTTCCAAGCTCGCCCTACTATTGGTATCGGCTCAGTTTTATTTGAAGGATACAGAGATTTCAATTTATTAGGCGAAGCTCCTCTTGATGAGTTGATGTCTGTTTCTACAAAGCTACTATTCAGCGTAGGTGGCTTCACTGACGGCAACATTACAATTAAGATGCCTTATACAAAATATCAAAACAGCGAATATGTTCCTGTTGAAGATTTTGGCTTATCATTAAATGCTGGCGTTGAAGTAGATCAACTACGTTACACATCTGTAAGAGTAGAACACGATGATGTCGGATTTAGAGTATACGGGTTTGACCCAGGTCAACGTTTCTTTAAAGTATTACGTCCTACTGCGGCAGCACTATCTACAAGTTACCCAACAAGTCGTAGACAGCTTGCTACACCATTCGGCACATTCATTGAATACTTAGATTGGAACAATGCTCCAATAGTAGTTCCTTACGGAGCATATATTGCAAACAAGCAAGATTTAATCACATTCTTAATGGGATTAGGTGAGTACCAAAAGATGCAAGGTCTTGTACTAGATACCATTGACAGTAGAGGGGCAATTGTTGATTGGAAACAAGCGGCACTTGATGCACTTGCTTGGTCCGAAGAGCGCTGGGGTACTGACACATATTGTGTTGTGGGTGTAGCAACAACAGCAGGCTTAAAATTTAAACATGCTACCGGATCAATGAGTAGATTAGATGCTGACCTAGGTAGAACAGGCAAAATTATCTACGCAACAGGCCGTTCAGCAACATCTAACGAATTGTTAATTACTCGCAATTTTGAATTTGAAGTTGATAAAATTGCGCCGCTAACTGACAATCAAATCGTATTTGTAAACTTCAAATTACAAAACTATGATCATGTATTCTACATTAACAAGAAAACAAAGTTTGATGATTTAATTGTTGACTTGCAGTGCGGTAACAGACTTGAAAAGCTAACACTATCAGGCCGTCGAACATACAACTGGACAGGTCGTCCAAATGCTCGTGGGGTTATTCCACAAGCTGATACATTGTTACCGGGTTTTGATACACTAGTTGAAGATATTGTCGATAGTCAAAATCCAGAGCGTGTAGCATTTGACACACTTAAGACTGCTATTGCAAGAGCTGACGTAGTGCCATCTAAGCAAAGCGTTGTGTTTGATGTAATTCAAGATAACTCTGCTGCCTACTTGTACCGCCAAGGTTTACAAGGATCTGTTGGTACAAACTTAGCTATCGAAGCATTGTTTAGAAATAGAAACATTGACATTCCTACAAGTGTACAAGACATTGCTGTTAACGAACAGTGGATGTTTGGCACAGGTGAGTTTGGCCGCACTGACGGTAAAACTGTCTGGGAATTAGAACTACGCCGCGAAGATGTAACAAGCAATAGACAAATTATTCGATTCAAAGAAGCTGCTCGCGGAGTTAAAGATCTACGCGGCGACAGTGTTATTGACATCGTTGGTGACAAAGATCCTCGTTGGGTATCACGCCCATTGGATGTTGACTTTGGAACTATAAGTCGAAACGATATAGATCAAAATTATACTAAAGCCAACAACTGGTTACCGAGTGCAGGTCTAGCAGACTTAGTAGATACTGATGTAGAGTTGGTCAAACTTGCTGACTTGACATTGGATGTCATTAAGTCAGTTGATAAGTTTAATGGTACAGTGTCTATCGGCGAAGTATTCACAGCAAGAGCGTTCAATCGTTATGTTGATTATAATCAAGGCGACTTGGCTTGGAATAAAGGAACGCTTTACAGAGCCAATGAGCGCATCGCAGGATCAGCAACAAGCGCATTTGAGCAATCACAGTGGACATCAATTAGTATTGACGGAACAGTGTTACCATCAGTGTGGGTAAGCGATTACGGCTTTACATTGGAACAAGGTATCGTTGCTTCTGCTAACAATGAATGGACAGCAAATAAACAATATACTATTGGAGATATTGTAGTTCGCAACGGAAGCTACTACAAGTGCGTAGTATCTAATACACAACCTGAATTTGCTAAATTTGCAGTGTCAGGTGCAGAAGTTATCGAGCCAGGCGCAAATTATGTAGACGGTGATGCAGTAACATTTATTTCATCTACTGGCAATGGCGCCACAGGGCGAGTAGTAACAACTGGCGGATTCTTGCAAGCCATTGACATTAGCAATGTAAGCAGTGCCGCTGATTACAATATTGCAACAACATCAATTGTAAACGAAAGCGGAGAGCTGGTTGCTACATTAACATTTAAAAACGTAGAAACACCGATTGCTGAAGAATTTAAGTATGTTTCATCTGCTAGTTTAAATGGAGTAGTTGGCAACAACTACGATCCGGACTACACTGATGTTAAATTAAAAATTGGTAGCACAGTGTATGATGTTTCGCCAGTGTTTGCAAATGTTTCTGTACCTGTTTCAATTGACGGAAAAATTAGTGCTGTAACTATTACTAATGCAGGTAAAGATTATCAGGTTGGTGATGTGCTAACTGTGTTTAACACTGGGTCAGACACTGTAGATGCAACATTCGAAGTAACAGAAGTTGCTAGTACAACAGGAGCAACTCCGGTAGTAAACCAAATTACAAAAGTTAAAATACTGTTCAGTGGCCGCAACTACAAGGTTGATACAGAATATAATCTAGTTGGTGGATCTGGCACAGGCGCAGTCTTAAAAGTTACTGGTATTTTAAACGTACCTACTCAGCCGTTGCTAATGCAAAATGCAATCTCTGGTATAACCTTAGATGGTCAAAAAATTGTAACAACTGCTACGACAGGTACACTAACAGTTACTCGCATCCCGCAAATCACAGGAGACACAATTTATCGTCGAGCCTTTGCAACAGTAACCAACGGCAAAGTTACTGCGGTTAATTTAACTGGCACTGGCGCAGGATCAGTGTTATCTGCAGACGACATTAAAGTTGAAATTTTAGGTGACGGTGTAGGAGCAAAAGTAGAACCTATTGTAGTTAATCGTAAAATCTCTTCGTTTAACATTGTTAACCAAGGTACAGGATACACATTTGCAAATGTAAAAATTACCGATGCAAATTGGGCACCTTCTGTTATAACAGATGTTGAAGTTGATCTTACTTTAGCAACTGAATCTATCAGTGCAACATATGAAGTTGGTAATGTCGCTGGCATTGACACAATTGTTGCAACAACAGAAAGATTTACAGTAGGTCAGGTATTAAAGCTAGTAGATGCTAGCGGTGTCGGACCTCAAGTCGATGTAACAGTAAGCGATACATTAGATGGTTTAATTTCAGAAATTCAATTGTTAACAGCAGGCGAAGGTTACGAAACTATTCCACAAGTAGAAGTAAACTCAGCAAACGGGTCTGGAGCCCAGATTCAAGCATCTATTGATCAGTATTGGGAAATATTACCTCAGGGTTATGGATGGAACGTACTACAAGCGTTTGCTCCGTTATACATTGAAGAAATCTGTCCTAATGCTCTGGAACCTGGTTTAAACGAAAGTAAAGCAAGTTTTGCTAATCCGCACAGACTAATTCCTGGAAGCTATATTATTATCAGCGGTACAGGTGACGGCAACTACGACACGATTCATCGAGTAAAGGATGTCGTTGACGATTACAACATTTTAATCGAAGTTCGAAGCACAAGCAACACTGTAATCTATGATGCAGTAGCATTTGCTTTAAATTCAGTTAAGTTTAAGACTGAAGAAGAACTTACAAATTCTGCGTTAAACTTTAACGCCGGAATGAAAGCCTATGTTGATGGCGGCGACATTGAAGGTAGCTATACAGTTTACAACTTTACAGCTAATGGAAAAGTATCCTCTCAAAACTTTGAAAAGATTCAGATCAACACACCTTTAATTGATAACCAAACAATTTATAAAGTTCAACTGTTTAATTATGAAACAAGAGACTTAGTCGAAACATTAGAAGTCTTTGATCCTTATAAAGGATTAACAGTTGACGAAGTTGCACAGTACATCGAATATAAGCAATTGCCAGATCCAGCAGTTTACAACATAACTGATCTAGGCACACTTGACGAACTTGCAACTAACCCATGGGGTGCAAGTCGAGTTGGTACATTATGGTGGGACTTGGACAAAGTACGTTATATTGAATACGAACAATATGCAACAATACAAGACAGAGCCAAACACTGGGGCGAACGATTTGCCAACAGCGAAGTGGCTGTTTACGAATGGGTTGAATCTGATCAGCTTCCTGTAATTGATACCGAACCTGATGCAAGACTTGATACAAGCGCAAGCCTAAGCGGTCAAATTCGTTACTCAACAGTTACAAAAACTGATACAGTAAGCGGAGCAACAACAACCAAATACTACTTCTGGAAACGAAATGTATCAGTGGTTCCTGGTAATAAACTACGTCTATACTCTGCTAACGCAATTGAATCAGTACTAAACAATCCAGATGCAAATGGCATTTCCTGGTTCGCTCCAGTTGATACTAATGCGTTTGTGATTGCAAATATTAACGGGCTGTTAAGCACACACAATAAGTTAGTTTTACGAGTTGAGAAAAACGCATCACCTGAGCAAGTTCACAGTAACAACATTTTAGTAACTGAAGGATTTAATGGTGATGTTATTAACGATTACTTGTATAGACAAGTTGCAGTAAGTGTTGCCGGCCGCGACAACTATCGCGAATCTTATGATTTACAAGAGTACGTAACAGGAAAAACATATACAAAAGGCCAGTACGTTTATATTGAAAACAATGGGGTCATTGAATATGTAAGCGACTATTCAGCAGACGACTATCCTGTATTACGTAAACTTGATGATGCAAGAGCAGATATTAAAATGGCTCGCTTGTCAAATAATGGTGCTGACCATGCAATTTATTTTGTTGCTAAAGAATTTACAGCAACAAGCATGCCAGCAGACATTGAAAATAGACTATTGGTTAAGAGTGCAGTTTCTGCAATCATTGTAGACCCTTACGAAAACACAGGAAAATGGCATGCAGTAATTAATACACGTCGCCGTGTACCTGATAGCGGATTACATCCGTTACGTCGTTACGGAAACGCATACACACCGCGACCACAGTCGTGGTTCAAAGACATTTTCCAAGCACGCCGTACACTGGTAGTTGCTGCCAACGAGTACTTGTTAAACATTGACGTTATAAGCAAACCAAATTGGGACAAGTATCTACGTGTTTATAAACCATTGCACGGACCATATGAACGAGATTTAACAAAGTTCTGGACTTATGTTGATTATATCGTAGATGGTTACGAATCCGGCAACGAAACAGTTCGTTTAAATTCAACAGCTGAAATTAGCACACTTGATGATAGTGTAACTAACTTTGCAATTGTCAATGCTACTGGACTAGTAATCGAAGCATACAACAAAGACGGAAGTAATGTTGAATTGGTATATCGTAAAAACGGCACGATTCAGTTATTAGATAACATCTGGAACGGAGCCTTAGGCGAAGCCTGGGATCGTGCTCGTTGGGATAGCCACTATTGGGACGAAGATGGTAGCGAAATTATTGAAAGCATTTTCAAAGCACTGCGCTATAACATTTTTGTCGGCGCCGATGTTGGCTACTTCAACAACTTATTCTTTGCACTAGTTAAAGAGTCCCTAGCTCAAATTCCTTACGCAGACTGGCTAATCAAAACGACTTACTTAAACGTAACTCAGACAAGCTCTGACGAATTGGTTAAGATTGGTAGCTACTACAATAAGAAGTCGCAATTAGTTCGTGATTACATTAATGAAGTTAAGCCATATCATAGTAAGATTGTTGAGTCTGATCGCTTTAACACAAAGCAAGAAGCAGTACCTGTATCTGTAACAGAAGGTATCACAATGACAACTTGGACCTATCACTTAATTCAGACCGAAGACGGTAATAACATTACTACAGAAGATGGTAGAATCCTGCGTACTGAACCAGAAATTACAGTACAAACACTAACAGAAGGGCAAGGTTAAAGCGGGTTATTTTAAATCCGCTAAATATCATTATGAAATTAGAAACTTTGCCCGTTAGCATTACCACACACATTGTTATCCGTGATTTAGACACGGGTGCAATTCTACGTGAAGGTAAAAATGCTATTCATCAAGAAAATATGAGCATTGCACTAGCAGAAGCTCTTGCAAGAGGTTCAAATTATTTTGTTAGCGAAATGCATTTTGGCAACGGCGCAACAGTAATTGCTACCGACGGTTCTGTAAATTACAGATTGCCCAATGTAGCTGGCGTTGATGCTGATTTATACAATAACACTTATTTTAGAGTGGTTGACAAGTCAGACATTCAAAACCCTGATGCAACAGAAAACAACGTTGAAGTAGTACATTCTAAAGGTGCAATATATGCTGATACAGTTATTACTGCAACTCTAGATTATAATGATCCGGTTGCAACTGACACAGTTTTTAACATTGTAAACAGTACACAGAACAGTTTAGATGCAACAACAACAGTTGACGGAGAAATGGTATTTGACGAAATTGCGTTAAAGACAAAAGGAACAGAAGGTCTAAACACTGGCAAGTTACTAACGCACTTTATTTTTCACCCTGTAGAAAAAGGTGCCAATCAGCGAATTCAGATTGTGTACAAGCTAAGGGTGCAAGCGGGCTAATCCTGCTTACAAACTAAATATACTAAGGCATTAGCCAAAAGGATAAAAAGAAGATGGCATACGAAGTAAACAAAGCAAACGGTGATGTGTTAATTAACCTAATTGACGGGGAAATTGACAATACATCTACTAGTTTAAATTTATTAGGCAAGAACTATCTAGGCTACGGTGAACTTATTGCTGAAAACTTTGTTCACTTGCTAGAACACTTTGCAAACAATATTGAACCTATTAGCCCTGTTGTTGGACAACAGTGGTTCAATACTGATTCGAAACAAATGGCAGTAAGCGTTGACGGTGAAAACTGGAAAACAATCGCTTACCTAGCCGCACAAGGTACAACACCTACGCCTGGCGTAACACGTCAAGGCGATTTCTGGTACGACACAACAAACAATGCAATCAAATTGTACACCGGCGATACAACGTTGCCAGGTACAAACGCAGATGGTTGGATGAACATTGGTGCGTTCCAGGGCACAAAAGAAACAGCAACTGGCTTAGTATTCTTAAACCTACTAGGTACAGATGGCAACATGCATACAGTATTAGGCATTTATGCTAGCGGTGTATGCGTAATGATTATTGGTTCAGATTCGGACTTTACTATTGCTGGCTCACATGCGATTCCAGGATTCAGTGACATTGGTAAAGGTATTAATATGAATACAACAGGTAACGAAACGACAGCATTCAAACCTGATGCGTTTAAGTTGCGTGGTATTTCTATGGAAGCTGAATTTGCTGACGTTGCTGAAATTTATGTCGGTGATGCTTCATATGAGCCAGGAACACTTGTTAGTTTAGGCGGTGTAGCTGAAGTAACACAAACAACTTCTTTTGCAGACACAAACATTTTTGGTATTGTATCAACAAGACCAGCTTACTTAATGAACGCAAAGCGCAAACGTGCTAAAAATGCATTGCCAATTGCTGTTGCTGGTCGTATTCCAGTTAAAGTTAAAGGCCGAGTAAACCGTGGTGATAGATTAATCGCCAGTGACGAGCCAGGTATTGCACAGGCAGCACCGCAAGATGTTGCACCATGGGCAATTATTGGTCGCAGTTTAGAAGCATTTGCCGGCGAAGGAATTGGTCGAGTAGAGGCAGTTGTAGGAGCTCGCTAAAATGGTAGCTCCACGTCAAAAAATTACCGCGGCACACTTCAACAAGTTAGCAGATGATGTTAACGAGCTGTTTGGTGACAAGCATGCAGGCGAAGGCCCTAGTGATAATCCTGCGGTTCAGGACAATATTCGCTGGGGTTGGGGCGGAGAAAACATCGAGTTAATTGCCAAAGGTCAAAAAATTACAGCTTCGTTTACTAACGAAATTGTTAATCGAGTTAATTTAAGTACATATCGTACAAACAGTAACGATCAAGTGCTTGTTATTGTAGAACAAGGCGAAAAAGTCACTGCTGATTTTATTAATGCAGTAGAAACTTTGCTTGACTCGGCAAGAAATGCCCGCAACGAAGTTGATCCTGCATTAACAACCTTATCGACACTTACTAGCGTAGTTAGCACAGTAACTAGTTGGAATCATCGCTTAGAAAATACTATTAGATTAGACTTTGGTGGCTATGAAAGTGCTCGTCACTTTTTCAATGCCGGTGGCGACATACGCTTAGTATTTTCTATTGCCGACGGCTATGGAAACGGATACGGTACTTGGGGCGGGATTTTCTTAGATCAAGGCACACTCCGTTTAAATGTCGAAACTATGAACAGCTTAAACAACAGAGGTATTAGCCAAGATGTAGGCTTTAGCGAAATTGTAATTGGCGAACAGTTATTATACACTAGCCCGAGTGGCGGCGGCGGCGGATATGGGGGCTATGGCGGGTACGGAGGCTATGGTGGCTATGGTGGGTATGGTGGGTACGGAGGCTATGGTGGGTATGGTGGGTACGGAGGCTATGGTGGGTACGGAGGCTATGGCGGATACGCATCAAGTCGATTAAAAGTTTACGGCAACATCGTAGGCGATGAACTGCAATTACGCACTTTATTAGATCACGCAGGCATTGGAACAGCAGTAAACGGTACAATCACAATGACAGTACTAATGAGCCATCCTTCAACAGTGACCGAAAACGATGTAACCTTAGAACTGCCAACTCCTACGGTCCAAATTACTACACCGTGGCAAGAAGTTTAATTGGTTAAACCAGTATTTGTACGCTGGTAAATAACAGCGTACATTATAATTCTGGAACCATATGGACAATCGCCTTAATGATGCGTTAGCATTTGCTAACTATAGACTAACTCTGCAAGTACAGCGCCAAAACATTGAGGCGCGAGTTGCTACTGCACTTCTCTTTTCGCATCAAAATGCAATTTTTAAATCAACTACTGCATTGATCGCATTTGCAGACTACAAAACACGCACTCCAGATGCACCAATGTATGTAGATGACAACAGTGGTAACACTATTAAGATTGAAAATCCTGCAGAATTTTTAAAACAAGCATCAGAAACATACGATTCTGCTATGGCTCTTAAGCAAGCAGAGCAACAAAAACTCAAAGCGGCCCGAACAACTGCAAAAATTGTAGGATTGTAATCATGGGCACAAAAGGCTTTATGATGTTCGCTTACAATAACGAACAATTGGACTATACCCAATTGGCACTTGTTGCGGCGTATGCGGCCAAACGTTATATGCCCGACATCCCAGTGGTACTAGTAACCAATCAAGCCAGCTTGGAACAGTGTAAAAACACACACGGCCATGCACTAATGAAAGCCGCGTGGGATGACATCATCGTAACTAATCCAGAATACGAAAAGAATATGCGACTTCATCACGATGGTGCATATCACAGCTTCAACGCACAGTTTACAAATACAAACAAACACGACATTTACAACCTAAGCCCATTTGACGAAACAATTTTGCTTGACACAGATTACCTATGTGGGAATAACAATCTAGAAAAATTGTTCGGAGGCCAGCATGATGTTGCTATGTATCGCGACGCTCGCAATCTTCGTATGGAAGAACCGTATACAACAGAACGTTGGTTACACTATGCTGGTATTCGCATGTGGTGGTCGACAGTAGTATATTGGCGTAAAAGCGAAGAAGCAGAACATTTCTTTAATGTATGGACCGCAGTAAAGAAGAACTGGGAATATTATCGCTTCTTATATAAGTTTCCAGGTACACTGTATCGCACTGACTATTCTGCTAGTATTGCCGCGCACATGTGCAATGGCTGGCAGGATGGAGGCTTCATTGGGGAAATTCCAAACTTTATGCGCTATCAAGATCAGCGCGACGATATTGTTGAAGTCAAAGGACCAAATCGTTGGGTTATGTTAAGTAACTTACCTGAGGAGTGGAAGAATATGGTAGTTGAAATTAGCGGAGAAGATGTGCATATGATGAACAAGAAAAGTATTCTCCGCAACTACGAAAAGATTATGGAGTCGCTAGCATGACCTTGCATATCATTGCACCTCCAGATTCTGCTGACCATGTAAAAATTACTTCAATTGATGCTAAACTTGTAAACGCATCGATCGAAATTAATGTAATTGAAGTGCCAAAAGATCCGTACGAGCAAATTAAGACATTAGCAACAGTAGATTTTAAAGCTGGTGACGTGCTATGCCTGGCAGGTACTTGTACAAGACAAACAGTACATGCAATTGCAGAAATAGCAGTCAATCGTAAAGAAAACTACATGCCCGGCTGCGGCGTTGATCATAGAATAGTACCAATTGATAAAAACAAAATAAATTTTCGTAAGCCTATAGAAGCAAACGAAATGTTAGCATGGCCGTACGTTATGATCATTGGCAATCCTGAACTTGCAAAAACTAGTTTTGAAGTTTTTACCAGCATTGACCAATCAAGCTATTGGCCTGAATACATTCCAGATCCAGACGCAGTACGAATAGAACATTTACTTGCTGCCATTGCTCATACAGGTTTATGGGAAACACCAGATTGGTTCAAAGTTGTTGATTTAAGTGTCCGCGACTTAGAACTTGCACCTGTTATGTATGCAAGTCACATGTGGCACGATTGGATTGCTTTCTATCCTGCCAACGGAAACTTTAAACTAGAAAATCATACGCAGTTGCATCCTGTATGGTTAGCTGGCAGTACTAAGCCTTTGGAATACTGGAAACTATGAGCGAGTTAAAGTTTGAACTTAGACGCCGCCAAAAGAAAGTTTCCGAATTCTGGAGCGTAATTTATAACGAACACAACGGTAAAATTATTTCCATTGAACCAGGCCAGGTTAAAAATGCCAATAGTATTACGCTAAATTACGCAAGAGTTAAAAAGCTATTATCAGGCGAAATAAACCAAAACGACTATCGTGTGTCGTTAAACGAGAATTTAGGAGCACTTGATCTTGTTGATATTAAGAAGCCATTAGAGTACAAAAAGAAGCATGTATATAGGGGCTGGCTATCTGCTGGGGAAAGCGAAAGCTATTCGAATACTCCTCTACGAGCAATATTATTTGCAGACACTGGCCACATCAGATTTGAAGCAAGTCGAGCATGGACTACAAAGATAAAACAAGGCCTTGACAAAAATGTTGTCAGCGATAACATTCCTTTTTTCATCTCAGACATAGAAGATCCGCATAACTTATTTGGCTACGACAAAATAGATCTCACTGAGATAATTGAACGCGGCTTTTGGGAGAAACGACTATGGGCGTTTATGGACCATGATGTAATACAGCATATCCTATATCATAGTCAAGAGATTAGAATCAACATGCCTCCGGTAGCTAACGGCTTGACGCTAGTACGTACAGCACATCATGCCCCGTTCACAGAAATCATTGACGAAAAAACAATTATCAGTCACCAAGGTGCTGGTAAACATATAAGTGTCTTTAGCAAAGACGGCTCACTATGGGCACAAAGTCATTACCAACAAGGTTGTGCTATTGATAATATTGCAGGCAATTTAACAGTAGCAATATTAACACAGCCTGATCCTGACTACTTTGTGGCTTGGGCTGAAATGCCTGCACTTATGTTAAGACAAGAGCATCCATTTGAATTGATTCCAAATTGGCCTGCACATATTACCCCAAGTTTGTTATATAAAGCAAACAACTTAGATATCGGAGTACTCTAATGAAAACCCCAATTACAGAATTTGATGTAGTGTTTATCAGCTATGATGAACCAAATGCTGATGAAAACTATGCAGACTTACTAGAAAAATGTCCGTGGGCTAAACGTAGCCATGGTGTGTATGGCAGTGATGCTTGCCACAAAGCCGCAGCCAAGCTGGCCGAAACCGAACGCTTTATCACAATCGACGCAGACAACAAAGTTCGCCCCGACTTCTTTGAAATGGAGTTAGACTTAACCAAGTTTGATCGCAGTGATGTACTAAGCTGGAGCGGCAAAAACGTTATCAATGGACTTGTGTATGGCAATGGCGGCGTAAAACTTTGGCCAAAGAAAGTTGTAGAG
>JACCEE012451399.1_pt1 | contig 19556 bp, 26 predicted proteins | sample 7449931 | NCBI WGS metagenome assembly JACCEE01 (sample SAMN15323457, study PRJNA562643) | freshwater metagenome | isolation source: river surface water | place: USA:Blue River Watershed | collected 2017-08-19 | reverse complement strand
CGGTAGTTTTTATTTGGTAGGAATCATTGACCCAATCGGGAAATTGAAAAAGAACTTTTCAATAATTTGACGCATAAATCAATGACCTAAAAAAGATACCCTGCTTTATTTTTTCTGTCAACGTCAATTTGTGAAAAATTGTAGATAAAATGTTTTTATAAAAGATAAATGGTCAATTAATTTTTTAAATAATAAAAGCATTTTTGACTGTTAAAACTCTATTTTCATTTTAGATAAAAGAGATAAATATTGACCTTATAATTTTTTTTATATATATTTTTTTGACAAAATAAAATATTAAAAGTTAAATATAAAAATAAAAAAACAGAGAGCATAATAAATGGACGAACAAAATAGCAGTGAAAATGCACAATCAGGGAATAAGCCTTTTAATTTAATGCAGTATTTCAACAAATTATCAAACATGCAAAAAGGCTTGTTTGGTGCTGGTATTGTTGGCGTTTCTATTGGCATAATGAGTCTTTTCTATGTAGCCAATCAAACTGAATACAAAGTTTTATTCTCTTCAGTTGCTGAAAAAGATGGTGGTGATATCACTGCTGCATTAGAACAACAACAGATTCCTTATAAGATTAAAGATAATGGTTCTATAATGGTGCCTGCCGATCAAGTTAACCAATTAAGATTAAAGTTGGCGTCACAAGGATTGCCTAAAGGTGGTTCTGTTGGTTTTGAATTATTAGAAAATCAAAAATACGGGACAAGCCAATTTGTAGAACAAGTGAATTACCAAAGAGGTTTAGAGGGTGAATTGGCGAGAACAATTCAATCTATTAATGCTGTTCAGTCAGCTAGAGTGCATATCGCTATCCCAAAGCAATCATTGTTTGTGTACAATAATGATGAAAAGCCAACAGCTTCCATTTTTCTAAATTTACATCCTGGTAGATCGCTTAACCCAACACAAGTTTCTGGAATCATCCATTTAGTTGCTTCTAGTGTTCCCAAATTAAATTATAAAGATATTTCAATTGTAGACCAAAACGGAGCTTTGATTTCTGAAGAAAAAAACACTTCTTCAATGTTGGGGTTGAGCAATACTCAAATGGATTTTGTTAAAAATGTAGAAAATAAATTAATAAAGAATGTTGAAACTGTTTTAAATCCAATGTTAGGAAAAGATAACTATAAGGTTCAAATATCAGCAACTGTAGATTTTTCCAACCAAGAAGAAACAGAAGAAATATATAAGCCAAATGAAACACCTGGAAGTGCTGCTATTCGTAGCAAGCAATCCCAAGAAAATGCTAATGTAAATGGAAGTGCTGTTGCTGGAGGGGTTCCTGGAACATTGGTTAATAATCCTCCAGAATTCCCAGCTGTTGCTCCTTCTAATAACAATGGAAAATTAACCCCGCCGACTAACCTACCACCAGTTCCTGGGCAGACAGCTACTACTACAACTGCTGCTAATGGAACTAGTGCGATGGCTGGAAGATTAGATACAGCTGGTGTTACGGGAGCGATATCTACAGTTGGTGGACCAGTGCAAGCAACTAAAAATGCTGTAGTAAATTATGAGGTAGATAAGAAAATTCGCCACATTAAAAAGCCAAGCGGTGAAGTTATTAAATTATCCGCAGCAGTCGTGATTAACAACAAGACTGAAAAAGATAAAAAGGGTAAGGAAATAGCAAAAGAAATTACTCCAGAAGAATTAAAGAAAGTTGAAAGCTTAGTGAGAAATGCTATTAGCTTTAACGAAAAAAGAGGGGATAGTCTTTCTGTTGTTAATGCCAAATTTACACCAGAGCCTGTAGAGCCTGTGATTGAAGTCCCGGTTTGGAAAGATCCAGACAATATAGCACTTGCTAAAGAGTCTATAAAGTATGTAATTATTTTGTTGGCTGTATTAATTTTATGGAGAAAGTTAGTAACTCCAGTATTAAAGCAAATAGAGGCAGAAAAAAAGAGAGATCAAGAGTTTGCTTTAGCTATGGTTAAAAAGAAAGAAGCAGAAAATAGATTTAATGAGGATGATGAGAATGTTAAGCTAACAATTGATGAGTATTCTGTTGTTATTGAAAAAGCAAAAGGTATGGTTTCAGAAGATTCTAAGGCTGCTGCCAATTTAGTTAAAGAATGGATGGGTGCAAATGAAAAGTGATGGATTAGAAAAAAGTGCTATTCTTTTGGTTTCTTTGGGTGAAGAAAAAGCCGCAGAGATATTAAAACATTTAGAACCTAAAGAAGTTCAGAAATTAGGACAAGCAATGGTTGCTCTTAAAGCAATTCCAAGAGCAAAAATTGAAGAAGTGGTTCGTGAATATGTAGATACAATTAAGCAACAAGCATCTGTTCATATAGACACTATTGGTTATGTAAAAAATGTTTTAATTAGAGCATTAGGTGAAGAAAATGCTACTAATTTAATTTCAAGAATTACAGAAGGTAGTGAAACTGCTGGTATTGATAGTTTAAGGTGGGTAGACTCAGAAACTATTGTGGATTTAATTAAAGATGAACATCCACAAATTATAGCAACTATTTTAGTACATATGGAGCCTGATCAAGCTGCTGATATATTGAGCAAATTTGTTGAGAGATTAAGAAATGATGTTGTGTTAAGAATGGCAACTATTAGTGGTGTTCAGCCAAATGCTTTACAAGAATTAAATAGTTCTATGAAAGGTTTATTCTCTGGTGCCGCTTCTGGTAAAAAGAGGTCAGTTGGCGGTGTTAAGTCTGTTGCTAACATGCTTAACTTTATGGGTAAAAAGAATGAAGAAATCATTGGTGCTGTAAGAGAGTTTGACCCTGAATTGGGTCAGAAAATATTGGATGAAATGTTCGTGTTTGAGAACTTGCTAGAGTTGGAAGACAGAGCATTACAAATTGTGCTTAAAGAGGTTCAACCAGATAGTTTGGTTATGGCTCTTAAGGGAGCTTCACCAGATTTAAGAGAAAAGATTTTCAGAAATATGTCTCAGCGTGCCGCAGAAACATTAAGAGAAGATTTAGAAAACAAAGGGCCAGTAAGATTATCTGATGTAGAAGCCGAACAAAAAGAAATCTTAAAGTCAGTGAGAAGACTTGCCGAGGAAGGACAAATCATGTTGGGTGGAGCCTCAGGAGAGGCTATGGTTTAATTACTTAGGAATTAATTCTTCAGTGCTGTTTTTTTTGGGAGGAATCTTTGGTTCCTCCTTTATTTTTTCATTCATTAATTCTTCCGATTTTTTATAGTTTTTAATGATTTTTTCTAAAAAAGAAATTCTTTCTTTATTTAAGTTGTTTATTTCCTCAAGATTTTTTGTTTTAGAACTAATTTGAACTGGTAGAATATTCTCTTGCCCCGCTTTAAAAGCAAGAAGTGTGCAAAGCAGGCAAATTGCTAAATGAAATACAACTTGTTTATTTCCTTCAAGTGCTTGAACCCAAGCATACATAATGAACATCACCAAAATACAAATAATAATAGTAAGATACATAATTACCACCAAACATAAAAATCAATACAATCTTCTTGCTTAAGCCCATTCTTTTCAAAACTAGCTTTTAGTTCTTTAAAAATAGCTCGTTTAATTAATGAATAAAGTTCATATTCACCATCAAATTTATCTTCTTCAGAAGAGTCAAAATCTTCAATATCATCCTCAGTTAAAAACATGGTTTGCATTGAGCCGTTACTCACTTCCGCAAAATCACACTCAATCAATTTGTGCCAAAAATCAAAATAGATATTTCTATCAAGTGTATATTTTGTAATAATTGACATTTTTAGAGCCAATAAAGATTCTTTTGGTGCTAGTTTGGATGCTTCTTCAATTTCCGTCTCTGAAACGCATAAAAATCTTTTATGTAATTCGTTTTCAAATTTAGCTCTATTGCTACTAAATTTTCCGAAGAAATCACGATTATCTAAACCATAAGCCTCATCAAACAAATCCATAAAATCGTTGTATTCAAAATGGATGGAAGTTTTTCCTTTGTTTGTTTTAACTGTGCAGATATCATCAATATAAGATTGTTTAATTTTACATTCAGAAGCTGTTGCTTCATTTTTAAAAGCATTGATTAGTTTTTTATAGTTAATGCCTTCAATATCAAAAAGACCTTTATCGGAAAGTTCTTTATGAGCATTTTTCATGTTGTTCCAATATTCCAGAGTATATTCCTTAGGTTCTTCACTAAAATTAAAATAAAAAGATTCCATAAGTTGTACTGGAACAGATTTATAGTCTAGCTGAAATTCAGCAATATTTTTAGCAAGCCAACAATTAGGCATCTGTTTGATTTGCTTATTGATCATTTGGGCTGTAATAGTCATTTTAAAGTCCTTATTAAATTTTAAACAAAAAGATCAGCTTGGTGTTCATAGCGAATTTGAAAATTCCAAGCATCTTTGTGGTAGATATTGTCAGATTCATCCATGTAGAAAACTTCATAGTCCCATTTGTCAGAACCAAACTTTTCAACACGAACAATCTCAACTTCGGCTTTAGTGGAGATTCCATACCAAATTTCTCCAACATTAAATGCTGGTCCATTTGGTTTGTGAAATTTTGTTTTGCTGTTCATGGTGTATGTCTCCAACTGAATTAATATATGGAGATTATATCATAAACAAACAAGTTTTTTGTGTCTGTTACAAAAAAATACAGCCCGAAGGCAAGCCACTCTGAAATCGTGTTGATAATTTGACAAAAATCGAATAATTTCATATATTTTGTATATGATAAATACCATAGAAACACGATTATTATTGAATAAAACACAAGAATCAGAAATTGATTCTTGTGTTGTTTTATGGTCTAAAATTTATAGACAAGTTTGGAAATTGTATAACAATCAAAAACTTTCAGAAACTGATATTTACCATAAAATAAAATCTCTTAATTTATTAACTTCAGAACAAATAGGTTCTATTATTAATAAAGTTAAAACTGAACACAGTAAAATTAAAGAATTAACCAAATCTCAGTTAAAGCAGAAAAAATCTAAACTGGAGCATATTAATAAATTTATTACCAAAGAACAGAAAATTATTGATAAATACAATAAAGAAATTGTTAAATTAAAATCTGCTAAAACTTTAGATTACCCCAAAATATCTAAACTAAATAATTCAATCAAGAAAAAACAATTAATTCTATCTAATAAGAAAATTAAAGTTAATAGACTTACTAAAAGCATCAATCTTATACAACAAAGAATAGAAACCAATACTTTTAAACTTTGTTTTGGTTCTTCTGATTTACTCAAACAAAGACCAGGTAATCATACTGATAAATTTAGATTAAATTCTAATCAAAAAGTTTACAATAATCTATCTGATTGGAAAAAAGATTGGGATTTAGCTAGGAATAATATTTGGTATTCTGTGGGTAGAGCTTCTAAACCACAAGGTAATGCTGAAATTCAATATTATCCTACAGATAAGAAATTAAGACTAAGATTAACTGAACAAGTTGCTTACTCAAGATTGAAAAATATAGCTTTAGAGGTTGGTTTAAACTTTGAAGATTTAAATTCAAAAATTAAATACAGCTCATATCGCATGAAGTCTAGATTCATAGAAATAGAACAGGTAGAATTTTGCTCTAAGAATCAACTTAAAGTTACCAAAGCATTAGAACAGAATAAGCCTATTTCTGCTAAGATTATCAAGAAATTAAGCCCCAATGGTAAAGATATAGGCTATTACCTACAATTATCATTTGAAGAAGTTATTCAATCCTCTGTTGAGATAAAATCTATTCCTTTAACTATGGGATTAGATTTAAACCAAAAAGGAATAGCTTATTGTATTGTTAAGCACGATGGTAATAAATTAAATCACAATAAATCAAGCAATATTCAATATAAACCCTTTGGATTTATCAGTTGGGACTTGGAGAATAAAACCAAAGAACAAAGACAATGGTTAATCAGTAATACTATAACTGAGGTATTAGCTATTGCTCAAAGTTATGGGGTTTATAACATAGCAATTGAAAATCTAGACTTTAGTTCTAATTTCAGCACTATGAACTCTGGTTATAAATCTAACCAAAAATACAATAAAATGCTAACACAATTTGCTAAACAACAATTTAGCTCCATGATTCAAAGAAAAACAGAAAGATTGAATTTAAAGCTACATTTGGTAAATCCTACTTTCAGTAGTATTGGAGGTTTTGCCAAATATGGTTTAATCAATAAATTACCAGTAGATATTGCTGCTAGCCTTTGGCTAGCAAGACAAAGTATCTTTGGTCAAGAATTTAAACAAGAAAACCATATTAAATATATTAAAAAATATAACGAAGAAGTATCTATCCCTTACTTAAATCAATCAAAGCAGAGCAAGAGGTTGAATTTAAATAAGCTTGAATGGAAAGATATTTCTTCTGCTTTAGGAAGAAATAGAAATCATTGGTATAAAAATATCATGAATTTTATCAATCTTGAGGTAGATAAATCCCTATTAACTCAAATGAACCCATTTGAGTTGAACCAAAGCTAGCATAAGCTAGCCTTGGATTTGTGGTTTTATCAGCTTGGTTTTACAACCCCTACCAAGCGACGTGTTTTATCAACACGATTTCAGAGGGGCTTGGCCCGAAGGCTGTACTTTTTTCTCTTCAATCATTATAGATTTTCAAGTGCTTCTATTCTTTTCTCAATTGGTGGGTGAGTAGAAAATAAAGCTAAGAAACTTGATGTTCTACCAGATATACCAAAACTTTTTACTGCTTCAGGTAAATGACCTGGAGTTTGTTGTCCAAGTTTTCTCAAGGCTCCAATCATAGCTTGTTTATTTTTAAGTTCTGCTCCACCTTGGTCAGCGGCAAACTCTCTTACTCTTGAGTAGTAAGCAACAATCATACTTGCTAGTATACCAAATACAATGTCAAAAACGATAACACTCAAATGATAAACCCAACTTTGACCTTCATTATCGTCATCGCCTCTGTTTATGAATTTTTCAAGTGCGAAAGCAACTACACGAGAAGCGACAATAACGAATGTGTTAACAACACCTTGAACAAGTGTTAGTGTAACCATATCTCCGTTGGCAACATGAGCAACTTCGTGTCCTATAACTGCTTCAACTTCATCTTTATTTAAATAACGAAGAAGACCTGTTGATACAGCAACTAAGGAGTTGTTTTTAGATGGTCCAGTAGCAAATGCATTCATCTCTTCAGAATCATAAATCGCTACTTCTGGCATTTTAATGCCTTTTTCTTGAGCCATTTTTTCAACAACCCCATAAATCCATCTTTCTGTTGGACCTTCTGTGCCATCAATCATAGTAAGGCTCATAGTCCATTTTGCCATCTTCTTTGAAATGAGTAGTGAAATAAATGAACCAGCGAAACCAAAAAACAAAGCAAAAAGTAAAAGATTTTTGAAATCTATACCTTGGCGAGAGACATAATTATTAATTCCTAGTAAGCTAGCAACAATGCCTAGCATTACTACAATGGCAATGTTTGTTACTAAAAATAAAAAGACTCGTTTCATAGTGGTTTTTCTCCTTTTAAGTTGGTATTTATAATATGCCATTTTTTTTGAAAAAAACAAGATTTTTCTGAATAAATGGAAGTAATAGTCCATTTTTTTAGAAGTTGGTTTTGCTCGTTATCAGTTTGCTATTGATTTTTTAAAAACTTTTTTATATGTCTTTTAGATACGGGAAATAAAATAAAAATAAAATATGTCAGAAGAGTTATTACTTTATTACAATGTCTTTGACGAAGAAGGAAGTTCTGAGGTCGAAGAGCCAATAGCGATAGAAACATCTGAAGAATTAACAAAAATGATTAAAACTAATTATTTTTGTGTGAATGTTATTCAGAAATTGTTTTCTAATTTAAGAGCTAATGAAATTATGCTTGGGTTTCACAATGAAGATCAAATTCTTAGTGGAATATATGATGCTATTGAAAAAGAAAATTACTCCGCTTACAGAAATAAACTAATTGATTTAAATGTGGTTTTGTATGCTAATAATGATACAGAATTATTAAAAGCTTTAAATGTTGTGTCTGAAGCTGACAATATATTATCTACCAGTTTCTTAGGATTAGAGTATCTACTGCTTAAAAAAGTCAAAGATAATTACAAAAAGGCAATCCTATCAAAATATGCTACAAGAATGATAGATTTGGCAGAAACTGTTTTTAATAAAAAGTTTTTTGAGTTAACTATAGATGAACACTTTATTGATAAAATTGTTCAACACCAAATTGAAAATGCTCAAGAATTAAAAAAAGTTCAAAGTAAAATAGAGTCTTTCAATACAAGATTAAAAATAATTGATATTGAAGTAGAAAAATTAAACAAAGAAATTAAATACATCAATTCAGAAAATAAGAAAAATGAAAAGAAGTATGAAGAAAGATTGTCTGAACTAAAAGAGTTGCGAGAGCAATTTGTTAAAGAACGCTTAACAATTTTTGATAAAACAAAAATCATGTTCTTTGAGTGGTTTGGTTTTGCTAATAAAATTGAAGAGGTTCATCAACAAAGAGAATTAAAACTTAAAAATTCAAATACTTTTGTAACTAGATTGTTTGAAGAAGAAAGTAATATTTTAATCAAAGAGGAAACTAGAAAAAATAATTTTTCTGAAAGAAAAGCTTTACTAGATAAAAATATTAAAGAAAAAACAAAAGTGAAAGTTTCTTTAAGTAAACAATTAAAAGATGCTAAATTGGAAATGACAAGTATTAGTAAAGCACTATTGTCACCAAAAGAAGCAGATATGAATAACAACATAGATGTTATTGGTGTTAAGTCAGTGTCTTCACTTTCAAAAGAAAATGTATTGTTTATACACTTATTCCCTAAGGTTGCTAAATTGGGAACAAGCACTTTAGAAGAATATGTAGAAATGATAGATAGAAGTAACATTATTAGAGTGTTCAACCCTAAATTAGATTGTGATATATATCCAATAATTGGTGATGGTTTTTATAGAGATGCACATCAATATTCAAAAGGTGATTTTGGTGTAATTGTTTCAAAAGGTTTGGTGGAAAAAATTAATTCATTAACAAATCCAAGAGATAATGAGAAACCTTCTGATATATTTAGTTTTAAAGATAAAGTAATGGATATGAAGCACAATCCAGAATCAAGTGTGCTAGAGGCAGTAGTAGATAAAGCAGAAGTCTATGGATATGTTTCTGTATTAGATAATATTATAGAGAGAGACTCTGAAAAGAAGATTAAAGTTTCTAAAATAATAAGTGCTTTTGAATATTTAAATAAATTTAATCAACATTCGATTAAAAATGATTTGAAAGAATTGCCTATGGTGTTCATTATCAATGGCGAAATATTAGAAATCCAAGGATTAAAGTTTGATAAGTATAAGTTAAGTGAAAAACAAAAAGAAGTAACTTTAGATATCCAACAAGCAGCTATATTTGTAAGAAAAACTTTTAAAATAGTTAAGAATCTTCAAAAAGCGATTGAAGTGACAATGAAAAAAGATCACATTTCAGAAAAAACACGTGAAAAGTGTATGGAAAAAATGATGCAAAAATTCCAAACATATTTTGCTACCCACGAAAGTGAAAAATTGATAGAAGAATCTTTATTGGTTTCTAAAGATATTATTTTTGAAGAATCAAAACAAGAAATTGTTAGCTCTCTAATTCCTTCAATGTGGGATGATGAAGATGATAATTTTAAAATCTCAATTAGTACAAAATAATTTATTGCACAGCAGAAAAAAACTTGACTTTATAAGGGAAAACCCTTACCATAAATAAAAGAAAGGGAACATTGTTATGCAACAAATTAAAAAATTATTCAAATCAATTATTGAAATCATCGCTGATACAAGAAAATTGCAAACCCAATTAATGGGCAATAAAATAAACGCTGGTTATTAATCAAAACAAAACTTAATTCATAAAAAGATTGCACCTCTCAATGTAGAGGTGTATAATCTTTTTATGAAAATAGAAGCTCCAAATTCAATACTCATTATAGAGCCATCTTCAAAAGATTTAGAAGACATAAAGGTTATTTTTGAAAAAGAGCAATACGATAAGTTGTTGTATGTTGTTCAATTTATTGGGGCATCTGATGTTAATTCATATGAAACTTTTATTTGGTTTGAAAAAGATGGATTAAATTATCTATTTTTTGAATATGAAAATACTGAACACATGTCATTCCATTACGATAAATATATTGCTGATTTAGATAAGTTTACGGAAATGATTGAAAAATATGAGTTTGAAACAAATTTTAGTCAAACAATCAGAAGGCATTGGCTAAAAAAAGAGCTGGATACATTCCTAGAAGAAAATGAATACCCAGCTGCTAAAAAATCAAAAATTTAATTAGAACGGTAAGAAGCTCATAAAGAATCTTGATAGGAATGGCATTACAAGTCCGTCTGAAATTTGACCAGAATTCTTATATTCAATTTTAGCATCAGCAACCTTATTGGAAGCTACTACGTTATTAATAACAAATCGTGGATTTATAACTCCAGATAATCTAATATATTCTTGCTCACCACCAATACTGATTTGCTTTTCTCCAGAAACAACTAAATTACCATTATCTAATACCTCAATTACTGTTACAGTAATGCTTCCTGTAAATAGATTTGTTCCACCAGCGGCACCCTTACCACTAAAGGAATGTGAACTATCTGTAGAAACACCAATCTCACCAATTTTTGCTACTGTATTTCCAAGTCCAGTAATAACAGGTAAACTAACTGAATTGCTATTGTTTTTACTAACACTATTATTTGAATTCACACTGGCTTTTGTATTTTCAACAATATTAATAGTTAGAGTATCGCCAACATCTCTTGGTTTTTGATCTTCAAAAAATGAAATCGCTCCTGAATTATAAATTGCGCCATTGTTGTTCATTCGTTTAGGTTGAGCAGTAGGCTTTGCAGTCATTGGTTGTTGAATGCTACTTGGAGGAGTTGTTGTACAGCCAGCAATAAATACTGCCGCTAAAATTCCAAAAATTATCTTTTTCATCTTATACCCTTGTTTTTAATAATTTTAGTATTACAAAGCAAAAGTTTTTTTGTCAATTATTGACTTATTCAGTGGTTTCGTTCTAAAATGCTAAAAGTATTAATTATGAAATTAGTTATATGTTAAGTAATAAAAGTTATATATATGATGTAGATGAATTAGTTCGGGCAAGTGAGCAACAGCAAAAGATTTATATTGAATATAAAAATGGTTTTGAAGAAGTTTTAGATGCTCATTTGTTTAAAAAAGAAGATTGGCAGTTTACAATTAAATCATTAAAAAATGTATCAAATGGTAATTTTTTTAATTTTTTTAAGTTAAATTGTTGATTTAGTTGATTAAATTGATAAGATAATAGTTTTACAGAAAATGCAAATAATATTTATAAGAGAAAAGTCATCTAAGGCTGTAAGCTTCAAGATATCCAAAAAAACAATTTGGATATCTTTTTTGACGTTTTTAACTGTTATTGCAATGTTCTTTAGTTTTGGTGCTTGGTCTTTATTTCAATTTATTCCAGATTTTGCACAATTAAATATTTTAACAAACTCTAAACAAAACGGAGAATTATTTAAAGATTTAGGTGTCGTTAAAGGGAGAGTTGAATCTCTTGAGAAATTACTTAAGCAACTTGAAGCCGACAAAAAAACTTTAAATACAGTTAGCATTAATCAAGAAATGATTTCAAGTTTAACAGGCAAAAATTTAAATGTTAAAAATGCTAGGACAACAATTGATCAATTAATGGTTTCTTTAGATGAAATAGATTCTAAAATTGGATTAATAAAAATGACATCATTGCCGAATGAAGTTACTAAAGGATTTTTCCCTCAACATGAACCAATCTTAGGTAGATTAACTTCTAGTTTTGGTCCTAGAGTTCATCCAATTTCAGGTAGAACCCATACTCATACAGGAACAGATTTTTCAGCATCAATTGGAACCCCAGTTAAATCTGTAGCAGATGGTGTTGTAGTTGCTACTTATATATCTAAATTTGGTTTGGGTAAAAGTATAGATATAGACCACGGTGGAAAATATATAAGCAGATATGCACATTTAGATGGTATTGTAGTTAAAGAAGGTGATTTTATTAAGTCTGGTCAACAAATTGCAAGAGTTGGCTCCACAGGTTCTTCTACTGGTCCTCATTTACATTTAGAAATTGAGGTGGCAGGAAGAAGAGTTGATCCACAAGCATTTTTATCAAAATTTAGGAGAAATAGTCTTGAAAAGAGTTCCAAGTTCGCAACCATACGCTGATGTCCAGCCATTACTACTTCCAAGAGGTGGTGTTTGGTGGCAACGAATGTTCCAATTTACTAGAAGTTGGGTTGGAGCATTATTGCTATTGAGTGTTATAAATTTAATAGCAATTTTTTATTTCTTAGGTGTATTTTCTAATCCAGTTGCAATGGCAAAAAAAGCAATGGAAGTTTTAGCCATACAACAAGTTATGACAGCTAGAGATGCTGGAGTGGCTGATGGAGAAATGCTAACTAAATTAAATAGTGAAATAATGACATTAAAAACAGAAAATGAATCATTAAAAGCGTTAATGAAAAAACCAACTGTAGCTTCTAGTGATATGTTATCTGTATCTAAATTAACAATTACTGGCAATAATATTTATTGGCAAGCCTTAGTTAAAACATCAGAAATGAAAAATCAGAATTTTATTTTAGATGTTAGGTCACACAAAGCACCTGTAGTCATTCCAGAAATAATGAATGAAGGCAGACCAATTCTAGTTAAGTCTGGTGGGGACTTGTTTGATGGTAATACAAATTTATATGGCGGAAATTATTTGGCAATATCAATTTGGGATCAAGAAACAAAAAAATTAATTGAAGCAAAAATATTAAAAGTGAGGTAATTATGAAGAAAATAGTAATAACAAATTTAGTTGCAGAAGGTGTGACAATTGAAGGAAAAATAAACTCTCATTCTTCCATTAGAATTGATGGCACTTTTAAGGGTGATATTGTTGTAGAGTCTTCCCAAGGTATTATAGTTGGTCCCACAGGCTTCATAGAGGGAAATATTAAAAGTGGCGGTTTAGTGGTTTTAGGTAAAGTTAAAGGTAAAATTGATGCAGATTCTATAGAAATACGTCAAAGCGGATTGATTGAAGGTGAAATGAAATACCAAGATCTAGAAGTTTTTTCTGGAGGTAAATTCTACGGAACTACAATTGATCAAAAGCAAGAAGAAACAAAATTAACTTGAATTAATAGATAAAAGTATAGTATAATCAAAGGATTAACCAACTAGGAGAGCATTATGGCAGATTGGAAAGTTTCAACCAGAGATAAAAAATCAGTTTTAGAAGTCGAGATTTGGACAAATGACAAAGGTCAAACAGTTAAAAAGATTACTGGATTCCGTTGGGGTTCTTGGATTGTAACTACAGACGATGATGAAGAGCCAGTATTTGAATATGACAATGATGGTCAAATTGATATGTATAGCTATTATGACAATAATGTTGAGTCAATTGAGCTAGATATGTTAGATGATGGTTGGTATATGGATTGGGAGTTCTCTGATGATGTTTCTGAAGAAGAACGAAAAGCTATCCTTGAAGGATATGACGAAGATGGTTATGACTATCTAGAGTCTAACGGTTGGTATAATGATGAAACGCTATGTTTAGTTTCCTGTGAGCTAGATATAGAAAGTGCTTGATTTTATTTATTTTTTTCTTAGTGTATTGAAATGTTTATTAATAAGGAGTTAACATGAAAATGAAAAAAACTATGTTCGCAGTTGCTGCGATTTCTATGATGTCTATTTTTGGTGCTGCTCAAGCCGCTGATGTAGATACTTCAAAAGTTGGTGTGGCTCGTGCTGCTGATCCAACAATTTTTAGTAATATGGGTATGAGTGCTAAAGTTGGTACCGCAGGTGCTGGTGTTGATTTTACTTTCCCAGTAAATGATAAATTCAAGGTTCGTGCTGGTTATTCCACATATGACTATAGTGACACAGTTACTAAAGAAAACATCACTTATGATGGTAAACTAAAGATTGGTGGTTGGAACCTATTAGGTGACTGGCATCCAGCAGGTAATGGCTTCCGTTTTACTGGCGGTATTTACAGCCCTGAACATGCTATTACAGGTAATGCTCGTTACACAGGTGGTGGCACAATTGACCTTAACGGTGTTACATATAATGCTGCTGATTTAGCCAACTTGAACATGTCTTCAAAGTGGAACAAAGTTTCTCCATACCTTGGTTTGGGTTATGATGGTTTTAACTCTACTAAATCTGGTGGCTTCTATTTCACAGCAGATGCTGGTGTTATCTTCACTGGTTCACCAAAAGTTAAACTTAATGCTGACTGCTTGAATCCAGCAATTTGTGCCGCAGTTGGAACTGACATTGCTGCTGAAGAAGCAAAGCTTAACAGCAACTTAAAGTCTGTTAAGTATATGCCAGTTGTTCAGTTGGGTGTTGGATATCGCTTCTAATCAACTCTTGACTTAAATAAAAGCCCAGCCTTAAACAGCTGGGTTTTTTATTGACTTTTTTTAGATAAGGCAATAACCTAATTGTCTATAAAAAAGGAATATTATCATGGATATTACAAAAGTTGTAGATTTAGATGATTATAAAAAGGAATTAGAAATTTCTAAACAAATTGATGAATTAAAAGCAAGTGATTATACATATGAACAAATAGCAGAAATGTTAAAAATTCCTTTAGGTAGAGTGATGGGAATTTGTTAATGGAATTAGAAATATTAATAGGATATGTAGCAGCTTTTCTCACCACTGTATCTTTTATTCCCCAAGTAGTTCAAATTTATAAAACGAAAAATACTGATTCAATATCTGGCTTGATGTATTTAATATTTTGTTTTGGTGTCGCATTATGGCTTTTTTATGGTGTGATTATTTCATCTATGCCAGTTATTATAGCCAACTCAATTACTCTTGTTTTGTCGTTATATATATTGGTTATGAAACTAAAAAATAAGACAAAATAAATCACGCTTGATTTAGGAAGTTTTTTTTATTAAGGTTTTTAGTGCGATAGAAAAAAGCAAAAAATTTAAGGGATTTTTCAATGTTTTTAATAATTGGATATGTAATAGTATTGCTAGCGTCAATTGGAACCTACGCTATACACGGAGATGTAAGACTTTTATGGGTTCCAGCTGAATATGCTGCTATTGTTGGTTTAACAATAGGTGGTTTCGTTGCTGGTAATAATATGACAGTTATTAAGCACACCTTGGCAGCAATTGGTCCTGCTTTAAAACCATCTAAATATAATAAAGCATTTTATATTGAAACATTGGCACTTATTTTTGAAGTGTTATCAAAAGCTAAAAAAGAAGGTCTGATGGCAATTGAAGCTGATGTTGAAGAGCCAGAAAAAAGTGCATTATTCAAAAAATATCCAACAGTATCAGATGATCACCATGTGATTGATTTTATAACAGACTACTTAAGAATGATGATTGGTGGAAACTTAAATCCTAATGAAATTGAAAACTTAATGGATGTAGAATTAGACATTATGATGCACGAAGAAATGGAGCCATCACATATTGTTGCTAAAACTGGTGATGCAACCCCAGCCTTCGGTATAGTTGTTGCTGTGATGGGTGTTGTGAACGTTATGTCATCAGTGGGTCAACCTCCAGCAGTTTTGGGTAAAATGATTGGTGGTGCTTTAGTTGGAACTTTCTTGGGTATTTTAATTTCATATGGTTTTATTGCCCCAATCGCTTCATTATTAGAGCAAAAAGCTAAAGCTTCAGAACCAATATTTAAATCAGTTAAAATGGCACTATTAGCTTCTATGTCTGGATATGCTCCAGCAGTGGCTGTAGAATTTGGAAGAAAAGCAATTGCGATGCATGATCGTCCAAGCTTCAAAGAGTTAGAGGCAGAATTGAAAGCTCGTAAAGGTAAGTAAAAATGTCTGATAATTCTAAACGCCCCATAGTCGTTAAAAAAATTAAAAAAGTTTCAGGTGGGCATCACGGCGGTGCTTGGAAAATTGCTTACGCTGACTTCGTGACTGCTATGATGGCATTCTTCTTGCTTATGTGGCTTTTAGGTTCTACAACACAAGCAGATCTTCAAGGTATCGCTGAATATTTCCAAAACCCTGTTAGAGTATCTCAAGCTGGCGGTTCTGGTATGGGTGATGCTACAAGTGTTATTCAAGGTGGTGGTAAAGATTTAACAAGACAAGCGGGACAAGTTAAAGCTGGTCAGGTAAAAGCAAGAGAAACATCTTTTTCTAAAGAAGCTCAAATGGAAGCTATGCGTAGAGAAAAAGAAAAGCTAGAGATGATTAAAAAGAGAATTGAAGAAATGATAGACAAGAGTCCTCAATTATCTCAGTTTAAAAAACAATTATTGCTAGATATCACATCAGAAGGTTTAAGAATTCAAGTCGTAGACGAACAAAATCGTCCTATGTTTGATTTAAGTTCTGATGAGTTAAAACCATACACAAGAACCATTCTAAGAGAGATTGGTAAAGCATTAAATGATGTAGAAAATAAAATTAGTGTTTCAGGTCACACTGATGCTGCTAAATTTGCCGCTGGTGAAAAATCATTCTCAAATTGGGAATTATCTTCTAACAGAGCTAATGCTTCCAGGAGAGAATTAGTTGCTGGTGGTATGGCATCAGAAAAAATTATGAGAGTTATTGGTTTAGGTTCAACTGTTTTGTTTGATAAAGAAAATCCATTAGGTGCTGTAAATAGAAGAATCAGTATAGTTGTTTTAAATAAGAAGACTGAATTGGCTATTATGAATGACGAAAGCAAAAATCCTAATGTTGAAGAAACTTTCATGTTAGATGAAAATGGTACATTAAGTCCTAGCTCTTCAGCTAAACCCGTACCTCAAACCGCTTTAGAAAGAGCGGCAGTGATGGCACCAGCCCCAAATCCAGATAAAAAGTAATACTTTTATATTATAAAATAAAAACATTGTTTTATTTGGGGTTTTTACCTAGAAAATACTTGCTTTTTTTTCAACTTGTCTATACAATGACATTTCGTTCAATTTAACACTTTATGGAGGAATCACTATGAACAAAATTACTATGATCGCTTTAACCGCTGTTGCTGCCCTTGCTATGACTGCTTGTGGTAAGAAAGAAGAAGCTGCCGCCCCCGCCGCACCAGCTCCCGCAGTTGCACCCGCTTCTGCTCCAGTTGCACCTACTGCTCCTGCTGTTGCTTCTGAGCCTACTCCAGCAGTAACTGCCCCTGCTCCAGCTCCTGCTGAAGCACCTAAGGCTGGTCAAGCTGTTCCTGCACCTGTAGCACCTGCTGCTGCGCCAGCCGCCGCTAAGTAAGATTTAAATAGTTCTTACAAAAATAAAAGCCACTCTTTTGGGTGGCTTTGTTATTTCTAATTGTATCTTTTATAAAAACTAATTAGAAATATTTATAAGAGAATAATGCAGATATTTCTTGCTGTTTAAAATCTACTTCTTCTTTAGTTAATCTTGGATTTAAAAGTTGCAAATCCAAAAATTCACTATAAATTGGCAGGCATGTTTTCAATATGGGAAAAACTTCCATAACTTCATAAAGTTCAGCTTTTTGTTCTTTTATTTTACCTTGCCTATTTGAAAATGCCACAGATAGATAAATAGACAAGACTAAAGCAATAAATGCTTCAAATACTTCTTCATTTTCTTTTATAAATTCTTTTATTTCCGTACTTTTGTTTGGATTTAAAATATCAACACCTTCTAAAAAAATTTCAGTGTTTTCATGTACTATACTAGTTAAATCACTCATTGAATTTCCTGTTTTGTTCCCTATACTATTGTTATAAAGGATAAAAAATAAAAATCAATTTTTTAAAAAGGAATTTATGCATGGAAATAGTTTGGAAAAAAGAAGTAAATAAAGATTGGAAAGCATTTGTAACGAGAGAATCTAAGGATTCAGGTGTCTTAACAATTCAAAATATTAAAAACAAATTCGAAAAAAGATTTAGAGTTGATTTAAGTTTTAACGCCGAACCCAATCCTGAAATTGAAGATGTTCTGTTATGGGAAGAGTTGTTTGAAAAAGAAGTAAATAAATAATAATTTGATTTTTTTAACAATCTCCATTATCTTGTTGAAAAAATATAAACAAGAAAAATGAATAAATTAACTTTATCAATTATAGCTATCATATCATCAAGTGCAATCGCTGCTGATTTCCCAATCTATGTATCTACCAAAAAAGATGAAGAAAATGTTGCTAAATTATTTGAGACAACAAGAAGGATAGATATATCAACAAAATTTGGTATGTGGAAACAAGATATGATGAGACACATAACTTTAGAATGTGCTAATTCAACTAAGGTTATCAATACAAAAAAGAATATGCTATTACCAAATGAAATCTACTCTCCAGTATTAAGACAAGAAGATATAGATTTTTTAAATTATACAAACATCAAAGTCGGCACATATAAAAGTTTAGATAAAAAATATTGTGAGGTTATCGCAAAGAAACCAGCAAATGATTTATTTAAAGAATGTTATGTGGCTAATATTCCTTCTGGAGAATATATTAATCCAAACACTGGCTACCCAAGAGATTATTTAATAGTAAATTCAAACTTCAAAGATGGTGTGAAAGTTGATGTGGGGGTTTATTGTAATGCTATTGAAGGTAAACCAGAAACTAAACAATTCTTTGCTACTAAAGGTTTGGCAACTTGGGTCAATCAACCAAGGTATCAAAAAGTTCAATTCAATGGTTGGACAGAAAACCTTATGTTAGGTAGTGTAAAAATAGAAGTAGATGGAATCAAAGAACCTTATACTTTCACTACCATATTTAAATAATAATTTTTGATTATCTGGAAATTTTGTGAAATAAATCCTTGCTATATCTTTACAAATGATTTTTTATGCCTATATAATTATATTATAATTAATTGGGGAATTAATATGACAAGAAGAAATCTAGGAGCGGGGATCACAAGTGCAACTTGGAAAGAGAATGTAATGATCTTGTTTGTGCAAGCTTTATACATAGGATTTTTTTGGACTATTTTAAAAATAGTTTGAAAATTTTATAAAAAGTGGTTGACAATATTTTTTAAAAAGTACATAATATAAACATTGAACGAAATAGGAAACTTTAAATGACACAAACATTAGTACTAGGCTTAAGATTAAGAGGGATAATAAGATTATCTCCCGCCTGTCTTTTGTTTAGTGATTTGTGACTCCATAAATTAAAGCCCAAACAAAAGACAGTCCCTAAAAAGGCTGTCTTTTTTTTGCTCTTTAAAACGGTTGAAAATAAGTACTTATCTCTTTGAGTATTTCTTTAAATTAATAGGCTAAGTCCTTTTAAATAAAAAGAAAAAAAGAAGAAAAAAATCAAAAAGTGCTGTACAAAAACGAAAAGTTGGCGTATAATACACAGTATTGATTGATAACGAAAGTGATTAATCAGAGAACAAAGATATAGAATGCGACAGTAGCTCAGTTGGTTAGAGCAAAGGACTCATAATCCTTGGGTCGCTGGTTCGAGTCCAGCCTGTCGCACCACTAACTTGGTTTTTAGTAGAGGTGCAAGCTTT
>JACCEE011581051.1_pt1 | contig 19565 bp, 19 predicted proteins | sample 7449931 | NCBI WGS metagenome assembly JACCEE01 (sample SAMN15323457, study PRJNA562643) | freshwater metagenome | isolation source: river surface water | place: USA:Blue River Watershed | collected 2017-08-19 | reverse complement strand
GCCTTGTATTCGTACTTCACTGGAGTACCACCTACTTTACCATCCACCCAGAACTGAGGGAAGGCTTCACGTACAGAAGCAACAGAAGAAGAAGCATACGGGTGGTTGATCAACAAACCAGTATCCATTCTCGGACCGAAGTTAGAGAAGAAGAAACCTGGAGCCTGCTGGAAACCGTTACCGTAGATTTGACCGTAAGTTGGCAAAGAAGCCGCCTCGTTGGTAAATACGGACTGGTTGATGGTTACTTCAGCAGCTTTACGCTTAGATGCACCAGATTTGGTAGTAATCAAGATTACACCATTTCTACCTTGGTCACCATAAAGTACAGTTGCAGAAAGACCTTTCAATACAGACATGCTCTCGATGTTGTTTGGATCAATATCCAAGAAACGAGAAGAAGTGGTAGCACCACCACCAGTAAATCCGTTCTGCGCGTTAGTAGACGTGTTGAAAGGAACACCATCCACAACGAACAAAGGCTGGTTGTTACCCGTTGCTGACTTGTAACCACGGATAATCATGTTCGTACCTGAACCTGACATACCGTTAGTAGAGGTAATGTTTACCCCTGGTACCTTACCCTGCAATACGCGGGCAACGTCAGCTTCTGGACGATTTTCCAGTTGCGAATTGTCCACTGAAGTTACTGCGTAACCCAGTGCTTTTTTCTCCCTTTCAATACCGATCGCTGTTACTACCACTTCGGATAGCTGAGCTGCATCGACAGTCAGGGTAACATTGACTACGGACCGGTTACCGATCGCCTCTTCTGAAGACTTAAGTCCCACAAAAGAGAAAATCAATACATCGGATCCCGCTGGAACGTTAACAGAGTAGTTACCATCGATATCGGTGGTAGTACCTACTGTTGTCCCTTTAACGAGAACCGTTGCACCTGGCAACCCTAGACCGTCTTCCTCGGAAATTACCTTGCCGGTAACTACCCGTTGCTGCGCTGACACCTCGAAACTGAGGGCCATAGTAAAAACCGCAACAACAAAGAGTAAAGCTTTTCTCATAAGGTGTTTAGTTTAGTTGATTTGTAAAGAAAAATCATTTGTTGGTAATTTCAAAAGAATGGGAAAAAAGGCCCTAAACCTTGAAAAGGCGAAAAATTTGGCTTTCATACCCTCGATTAACAAAAATTAACTGATTGGATATATTTTTTTAATGTTATCAAAATATTATTCCGCCTTAATCGATTTAACAAAATTTAAAAAATTTCGATTTTTTGAATAAAAAATTCTCAGTGGCAAGAAAATTTAGCGATTTGAAACCTTTGGCAAATAAAAAAGAGGTTTTAAGTTTAAATACATTATATAATTCTAAAATCAATTCTTAACCACTTTTTAAAACAAAGACTATTTTGAAAACAACGAATTAAAAAAGGTAATTCCTTAAAAAAGACCTTATTTTTTGCAATTTTTTCAATTAAAATCCCATTTAGTTCGATTAATCGAACCATTTGAACCGAAATCTATTCGAATGAGTAATTCAACTCATTAGGCGATCCAATTTAATCGCCAAATTTTCTGTGGTTTTGAAGCAAAAGAATGATTTTTAGCTCCGAAATAGTTTTTAGGTAACTAGAGAAAAATATTAGCAAAAATTATCACTGCCAACTCGAGCTATTGGTCCATACTTTTTTGGTTACCAACCCCATCAAATACATCTCACTACTAGGTGTTTTTACCAAATCACCCCACAAATGACCAAATCTGGCTCGGGGTAATGCAGTAATCCAAGGGGATATCATGAGGCTCTACAGGAATACGCTCCTCAGGAGCAAAAAAGCTCAGCCCTAACTTTAGAACAGGTTGTTCCAAACTAGCCAAAAAGCGATCGTAAAAGCCTTTTCCAAATCCCAATCGATGCCCAGATTTGTCGTAGGCGAGTAGCGGAACAAACACAACCTGAATTTTGGTAGAAGTTACACGCACGGATTCTTGAGGCACAGGAATCCCCCACTCATCTAAAAAAAAAGCAGCGTCTGGAGGAAGTTGGAGCGTATCCAATCGGTTCTCATCCCGATTCACCTGAGAGGTGAAGAGCATCTTGCCTTGCTGCTCCAAAAGTTGCTGTATATAAAAGGTATTGACCTCATTGAATTTAGCAATGGGAAAAAACAAATGGAAATGCGTAAGGCCTTCCTGACCCTCAAGCCAAATCCCTAGCTGCTTGGTGATTTTTCGAGACAGGTCATTTACTTCATCCCCGCTAAGCTGCTTTCGCAATTGTCGGTAATCCTGCCGGAGTTCGTTTTTTGTTCTCATTCTAGTGAAAGTACTTGCATGCTGAAATCTAACGGATCAAAACAAACCATCAACTCTTCCAGCAAGGCTGGGTGATCCAAGTAAAACTGCATAAAATTAACTACGCGCTCCTGAGGGCTACCCCCTGGAGTCAAAAATTCAAAAACAGTCTGCGCACGAAGCAATGTTACTTCTAGTCTTCGTTCCTCTGCTTTTCGAAGCTTTGCACCCATTTGCTCGAGTATCTTGAGGCTGCGCACCTCTCCCGCGGCAAAGGCCTTCGGTAAACCTGCATCCAAGGCGCTGGATTGATTGGCTAGTTCTTTGAATACTTGGGATACTTGGTCCTTGGCACCAGTTAATGTAAAATCAAAACTGGAGGAGGCCTGAACGAATGCTTTCTTCCAATCGGCAAACTTTTGGAATAGCTGTTCTGGAGTCCATTCCAACTGGGCTATCTTTTTTTGTATCGGAGTGGAAAGCAGGACTGCAAAATTTCTCGGCAGCAACACTGGGAAGGGCAGGGAAAACAAATCAAATACTCCTTTCAACTGTAGCCAGTATACCACCTCTGCAGGGCCACCTAAGTAGCCCAAATTGGGCAGAATTAGTTCCTGGTAAACCGGCCGCAGGACTACATTGGGGCTAAATCGTTCGGGATGGTCCTGAAGCAGGGCTTTCATTTCATCCACCGTAAACCGCAGGTTGGTATTCACCACTACGTACTCCTCCCCTTCCTGCTCGATACGCTCACGAATTCCTTTCTCCAAATAAAAGAGATTGATCGGTCTTGGGTAAATCTGTGAAGCGTATCCCAACCGCTCCAAGGCCTGGGTACTCGCTTGTGCTGCAGCAAAAGGCTTTTGCTCAAAGAGATCCGAAGCCATGACCTCCACAAATTCCCGTTTTAAGCGGGCATCATTGGCATCAAGAACTACCAATCCTTTTTCTCCAAAAAGCGCATTGACATAGGCTCGAACCGCCTCCGCCAAGGTAGCACTCTTGGAATAGGCCTCCTGGAAGACGGGAGGAGCAAAACCCAAGCCCTTCAAGAAAGTTTGGAAGGAGGCATCCAGTTCAAAATCCCCCACCGCACCAGATTGGTCTGTTTCCCAGCGGTAGGTAGTTCCATCTAATTTAAAATAGTTGATCTCAGCAGCATCGTGATCCTCACTTGCCATCCAATAAACTGGCACAAAGCGGTAATCTGGATAGCGCTCCTGCAAGCGCTGAGCCAAGTTGATTGTAGAAATCAACTTGTAGATAAAGTAAAGCGGCCCAGTAAAAAGATTAAGCTGGTGTCCGGTGGTTACGGTAAAGGTCTTTTCTTCGCGTAAAGCATGGATGTGCTGCTCCACAGCAGGTGAAATTGTTAGCCCCGCATACTGACTTTCCAAAACCTCTACTAAGATTTGACGCTTGTCCGTAGAAAACTGTTTGGCCCGGATTGCATCCCCAAAGCTTTCCAAATTCGGCAAATGGGTGTAAAAGGAACGAAGTGACTCCTTGCCCTCCAGGTAATCCAGAAAAAAAGTGGAAAACTGACCTGTTTTTTTCAGATCTACACAGTGTTTTTTCATCGGGGTGATTGAGAAGTCTGCATCGGTACGCTAACTTAGCGAAGCGGTGCAAAGTTCGTTCTTTTTTGTAAAAATCCGGACTTCTTACATCAAAGGCAAAAAACAAATTTTGAACAAGCCATCAGAAATAGCTTTGGCAAAGCCTACACCCCCATTTATTCAAATTAGCAGCCCCACAACGCATGTTTGACTACAATCGATTTTTTTTGGACAATGGCCTAGAAGTCATCGTTCATGAGGATTCCAGTTCCAAGATCGCAGTATTCAATTTGCTGTATAAGGTAGGCTCCCGATTTGAGCAACCAGGGAAAACTGGGTTAGCACACTTTTTTGAACACCTCATGTTTGGAAGCTCGGCGCATGTTCCTGAATTTGATCGGGAACTCGAGCGTGTGGGCGGCTCTTGCAATGCCTTTACCAGCCCAGACATCACCAACTACTACATGACTCTGCCTTCCAACAATCTGGAAACGGCATTTTGGCTTGAATCAGACCGCATGGTCCACCTCAGCCTTACGGAGAAAACCATCGAAACCCAACGAAAAGTTGTGCTTGAAGAATACAAGCAACGCTACCTTAGTCCACCTTATGGCGATGTGTGGCATCACCTACGTAAACTAGCCTACACTACCCACCCCTACCGCTGGCCGACCATTGGCGAAAATTTGGGAGATATTGAAGGTTACACTCGGGAGATGATCTGGGAATTTTATAAGGAGCATTACCATCCCGGCAATGCCATTCTAGTGGTGGCAGGCGATGTTACCCAAAAAGAAGTGGCCCGCCTGGCACAAAAATGGTTTGGACCCATTCCTTCCAAACCTAAAGAAATGGGATCCATCGTATCCGAACCTACCCAAACTGAAAAGCGAAACTTAGCCATCCAAGCAAAGGTGCCCACCGACGCGCTTTACAAAACATATAAAATGCCGGCCAAGGGAACCGAAGGGTATTTGGAGGCAGACTTACTCAGTGACTTGTTGGGCGGAGGCAAATCCTCACCCCTCGAGCAGCAATTGGTGAAGAATGGAAAAATCTTTGCTTCAGTAGGTGCCTACATTACCGGCTCGGTGGATCCAGGACTGCTCGTATTTTCTGGAAAGATGGAACAAGGAGTGGGTGCAAAAGAAGCAGAAGCAGCATTAGATGCCCTGTTAAAGGAGTTTCTGCAAAAAGAGATCTCGGATTCCTCCCTCCAAAAAATCAAGAATCAGTCCGAAGCGATGAAGACCTACGAATCCATTCAATTGCTCAACCGAGCTATGAATTTGGCCTATTATGCACATTTAGGTGATCCTGCCTTATATTGGCAAGAATTTGAACAAAAGGCCTCCTGCCAAGCCGAACAGCTTTCTTCTTGGGCCAAGCAATTGCTGCAGGAGGATCAGGCTTCAGTTTTATACTACCAATCGACTACCTCATGACACCATTTCGAATAGGCTTTGGCTACGATGTACATCAGTTGAGTGAAACCCATGAATTTTGGTTGGGAGGCATTCGTGTTCCCCACAGCAAAGGTGCTGTGGGCCATTCGGATGCCGATGTGCTCATCCACGTGATTTGCGATGCACTCCTTGGAGCAGCCAACATGCGAAACATTGGGTACCATTTCTCAGACAAGGACCCTAAATACAAGGGAATCGATAGCAAACTCCTCCTAAAAGAGGTGATGGGGATGATTCGGGGCGCAGGCTATGAAGTTGGAAACTTAGACAGCACGGTTTGCTTACAAGTTCCCAAGCTCAATCCACACATTCCAGACATGAAGACCTGCCTGGCAGCAGTGATGGGGATCGATGAAGATGCGATATCAATCAAGGCCACGACTTCTGAGCACTTGGGATTTGTAGGAAGAGAAGAAGGCATATCCGCCTATTGTACCGCATTGATTTACAAAGTATGAGCCAACCTAAGGTAAAAATCATCACCACCGAGGACGGTTCCCACTCGCTTTACCACGAGGAGCTCCAAGAAACCTACCACAGCTTTCATGGTGCCTATCGCGAATCCATTCACGTATTCATGTTGTACGGATTGGACGCTTGGCTGAACCGGAATCCTCGCAAATTTCCCATCCGCGTCTTTGAAGTTGGGTTTGGCACCGGGCTCAATGCTTGGTTGGCCTTGGTTTGGGCCGAGCAAAATCAGGTTCCCGTACTCTACCACAGCATCGAACCATTTCCGCTGCCCGCTGAAGTGTATTCCCAGCTAAACTATACGGAGCACGACCACGGCATCTGGCACTACCATAAGTATTTTCAAGCACTGCACGAACTCCCATGGAATGAGGGAGGGCCTGTTTCCGAGTATTTCAATTTCAAGAAGGACCTCTCCACGCTAGAAGAGGCTGATTTGTATCCTGCTGATATCGTGTTTTATGATGCATTTGCGCCGAGCAAGCAGCCTGAACTCTGGAAGAAAGAGACATTGGCACCTGTAGTGGATGCCATGCGGCCAGGAGGGGTATTTACCACCTACTGCGCCATGGGTCAATTGAAACGGGATTTAAAAGATTTAGGACTCGAGGTAGAAACCCTCCCTGGCCCTCCTGGCAAAAAAGAAATGACGCGAGCTTGGAAGGGAATGTAGTCGAAAGTCCACGGACGACAGACCGCAGCAGATTCTAAGGGTAGACCAGCATCGGCTGTGACCGGTTAGCCGTAAACATTTTTTTAGTCAACCTTCGACAGTCCATAGTCGACCGCAACTTGAAATGCGATGGAGTCTAGCATCCAAATTTTGAACGGACTTTTCACCAGGGAATGGTATCAGCTGTGGACAGAGGACCGTTAGCCGTTGACCAAAAATTACCCCTTAAGTCGTGCGATTGGCGTTCTAGCTCCCTTTGTCACCTGTCCGATCTCACAGAGAATCTCAGCGTCCAGGGGCAGATACAAGTCCACTCGGGAACCAAATTTGATAAAGCCGAACTCTTCTCCTTGCTCGAGCGCTGAACCTTTGTCCACATACCATTTGATTCGTCGAGCCAAGGCCCCGGCAATTTGACGGATCATTAGCGTATTTCCCTTTGCATCACGAAGCACCATGGATGTGCGCTCGTTTTCCGTACTTGACTTGGGATGCCAAGCCACTAGGTATTTGCCAGGGTGGTATTTGAAATAGTCTACTGTGCCCTGAATCGGGGATCGATTCACGTGGACATTGATGGGAGACATAAAAATAGATACTTGCTTGCGCTTCTCCTTGAGGTATTCGTCCTCAAAAGCCTCCTCAATTACCACTACTTTTCCATCTGCAGGAGCAAAGACAATTCCCTCCTCCTGAGGCGCTTCGAAAACTGGATTTCTAAAAAATTGAAGAATAATCAAATAAAGAAGAATGCTTACCCCTAATGAAAGGTTGAAGAGCAGCCTTTCTTCTGGAAGATAGTAGTAGAGCAAATAGTTGGCAAGTGAAAGCACTAAGAGCATCCAAAACAACAGGGTTCTTCCTTCTTTGTGTATTGTCATCATATCCAGCTGATTAATGCCTCGACACCATCCTAAAATAGGGCCAAGGCGCGAATCCCTTGCATGAAAAAGGGCGTGAAGAATTGCTCCACGCCCAAAGTTATCATTTTTTAGGATAAATCGAATTAGAACCCTCCACGATAGGTGTAGGTTTGTGCTACTTTATCGATCGCAACGATGTATGCAGCGATACGCATCGGTACATTGTACTTGATGGAAGCCTGATACACATTATCAAACGCATCTTTCATAATTCGGTCTGAGCGTCTATTCACGCGATCGGCAGTCCACTTGTAGCCCAATCGGTTTTGAACCCACTCAAAATAGGAAACGGTAACCCCACCGGCATTCGCCAAAATATCAGGCACCGCCATAATTCCTTTTTCATTTAAAATCGCATCTGCCTTGGCCGAGGTAGGTCCGTTAGCACCTTCTACGATCAATTTTGCTTTGATCTGGTCCGCATTGGCGATGGTGATCACATCCTCCACTGCAGCAGGTATCAATACATCCACTTGCAAGGTGAGTAGATCTCCGGCATTTTCCAGCTTATCTCCACCTGCATAGCCTTCCAAGGTACCATTGTTGCCATCACGGTAAGCAATAGCCTCTACGACATTGATGCCTTTCTCATTGTAAAAAGCGCCTGTATGGTCAGAAATAGCGACAACTTTCAGTCCTCTTTCTTCCAGGAGGCGAGCGGCCCAGCTGCCCACGTTTCCAAATCCCTGTACTGCACAAGTAGCCGTGAATGGATTGATTTTCAATTTTTGCATCGCAGCAAGTGCGGACACCATTACTCCACGACCTGTGGCTTCGGTTCGTCCCAATGAACCGCCCAAAACCAAAGGCTTGCCCGTTACTACGGCAGGAATGGTCATCCCATGTGCCTTGGAGTATTCGTCCATGAGCCAGGCCATTTCACGAGGTCCTGTACCCATATCTGGAGCAGGAATGTCCTTATCCGGTCCAAAAACATCAATCATCGCCATCGTGTACGCACGAACTAGACGTTCGATCTCTCCTTTGGACATTTCGCGGGGATTACAGCGCACACCACCTTTACCTCCACCGTAGGGAATATCTACTACAGCACACTTCCAGGTCATCCATGCTGCGAGTGCCCGTACTTCATCCAAATGCACGTCTGGAGCGAAGCGAATTCCCCCCTTGGCAGGTCCCAAAATATTGGAATGGATTACACGAATACCTTCAAAAACTTGAATTTTCCCATTATCCATCGTGATGGGTAGGGAGACAATAACCTGCTTGGCAGGATTCTTTAGCACATTGTATACTTCATCGGAAAGTCCGAGTTTCTCGGCTGCGATGTTGAATCTCTCCATCATGGACTCCAAAGGATTCTCTCTATCCTTTATCGGTGCCGGTTCTATGTAAGCCATATTGGGTTGTTAAGTAGTAAACTGGATAGCAAATTTAAGCAGATTTTTAATTGCTCGGCTTAGAATTAACAGATTTTCAAAAATGCAGTGATGAATGGCGCAGAAAGTAACAATCCGTCAAAACGGTCCATAAACCCACCATGTCCTGGGAGCACAGATCCCGAGTCCTTGATCTCGATAGAGCGCTTAAATAAGGACTCAATCAAATCCCCATAAGTACCGGCAATGATGATGATTCCTGCGATTACTAACCACTTCCAATCTTCGAGTACTACAAAATACTGGGAAATCACGAAGGCAACTGCAATGGCTGAAAAGGCTCCTCCTAAAAAACCTTCCCAAGATTTTTTGGGTGATACACGTTCAAAGAGTTTGGTTTTACCAAACCGCGTTCCTGCAAAATAGGCCCCTGAATCACTAGCCCATAATATAAGTAAGCAACCGATGAGGATCTCGTAATGATACACTGCATCCACAGAAAATACCGCCAAATTCAAGAGCGAGATGGGTACGGCGACATAAAAAATGCCCAAATAGGTGTAGGCCACCCCAGTAAATGGCTTTTTATCCGTTTTTTTATAGAGCTTGATAAAGAAGGTCAAGGAAACGAGCGGAAAAATCAGGTATAAGTATTCGTGGGGCAAGCGCTCCTTCTCGACCATGAAGGTGAGTGCAAAAATCAAGAGACCCAGAATCGTGCCAAAGGTCTTCAATGGAAGCATTCCATCCAAGCCTGAGAGTTTGTAAAATTCCATTTGAGACATCCCCAAAATGGTAGCAAAAATCAAAAAATAGGTCCAGTCCGAATAGATTAGTGCAGCCAAAATAAGCGCTGCTCCCACAAAGGATGTGATCGCTCTTTGCACCAAATTGCTGTACTTGTTGATATTAAAACGTGATCTCATGCTGAATCAGTTGAAGTGCGTAAAGCGTTTGTTCTGTGGGAACAAGCACCTCATAGGTACCCGTAACCTGATAGATGGATTCTTTTTTATTGAGCACAAATGCAGTCAGCCCTTGGTCTTCCAAAACTCCCTTCACAATTTCTACTCGAATTTGATTTTGATCCTCAAACACTTTGGTCCAGTTTTTCATCCTTTCCCCGATTGACTTTTTTAAAGTAAAGGAATCCGAGGATAAGAACCAAAAAACCAACGAGTGCTCCTGGATATGAAACGGTATCTGTGGCTTGAACATCCAGGTCAATAAATCCTTGATTGGCTCCGTACACTAGCAATAGCGTCAGAGCATTGTTGAGAATATGACCCAGAATAGGATAAAACAAGCTCCCTGTATAATGATAGAGGTACCCAAAAAGCGCCCCTAAAAATACCCTCGGGAGAAAGCCGAAGAATTGAGCATGAATGGCTGAGAATATGAATGCCGTCACCCAAATTCCCCAATGCGGAGACCGAAAGTATCCTTGCATTTTGGGCTGAATCAAGCCCCTAAAGAATAGTTCCTCCCCCACCCCTGCAAATACGCCTATGACCAAAATCCCGGTGAGCAACTCTGGGATGGATTGAAAATCTGTTAAAAACTGGGTGAGCTCCATGAGCTGCGTTTCCATGTCACGCATCCATTGCTCGACTCCCGAAAGAAATTCTGGGAGAACCAAATGGGAATTCCAATACATCAGAAGCCCGTTGAAAAGCATTCCACCAACTGTCATTGCAGTCACCAAGGCCATGTTTTTCCCATTTACCCGGGATAGCTGCTTGGTCCAGTTTAAATCTGCTTTTTCTAAAAATCGAACGACAATCCAAGTAGCGGCCCAAAATCCAAGTCCCGAACCAACTCCCTGCGTAAATAACAAGGCCATGCGTCCGTTAGGGATGTCGTAATTGCCAGCCACTAAACTCATCAGGTCTTCCATGCTTACCTGAAACAAAAATGGAACAAGGGCTATAGAAATGCCCTGAAGCAGCACTAAGGTTCCAAATGCCACTAATGTGATGACTACCAGTGACAATAACCAGTTCTTTCGGGTGGCTATTTCAGCCTGAGTTTCGTAAATCTCCATAATTGGGCTAAATTTACACGAAATTTAGAATGTCAAGTGGTAAAGATTGGAAATATAGCGTTGGGAGACTTCCCACTCCTGCTCGCCCCCATGGAAGATGTGAGTGACCCTCCTTTCCGTGCAGTATGCAAGCAAAACGGCGCTGATTTGATGTACACGGAGTTTATTAGTTCCGAAGGACTCATTCGCGACGCAGCCAAAAGCGTGCAAAAACTGGATGTTTACGACTATGAACGTCCTGTTGGCATCCAGATTTTTGGGGCAGAAATTGAATCGATGCGTGAGGCTGCTGCCATCGCAGAAGCTGCTGGACCAGACATTTTGGACATCAACTACGGATGCCCTGTACACAAGGTAGCCTGCAAGGGTGCCGGTGCAGGCATCTTGCTGGACATTGATAAGATGGTTTCCATGACCGCAGAGATCGTGAAGCGGGTCAACTTGCCTGTGACTGTAAAAACTAGGCTTGGTTGGAGTCAGGATACGATTCGGATTGTGGAAGTAGCCGAGCGCCTTCAGGATGTGGGCATTCAAGCCATCTCCATTCATGCCCGTACGCGCCAGCAAATGTACAAGGGGGAGGCCGATTGGTCTTACCTGAATCTTGTCAAAGACAACCCTAGACTCCATATTCCTGTTTTTGGAAATGGCGACATCGACAGCCCCGAAAAAGCGGCTGAGTACCGTGCCAAATACAATGTGGACGGCATGATGGTAGGCAGAGCCTCTATCGGATACCCTTGGATTTTCAACGAAATCAAGCATTTTTTCGCTACCGGCGAAAAACTCGCTGCGCCTGACCTAACGGAACGCATAGCAGTAACCAAAAAACACCTCGATTTTTCCATCGAATGGAAAGGTGAAAAGCAGGGGATTTTGGAAATGCGCAGACACTACACGAACTACTTTAGAGGCATGCCAAATTTCAAACCATTCCGCACAGAGATGGTTACAGCTGAGCGTTATGCTGAAGTTTTATCCATTTTGGATCGGGTACAAGAAACGTATGCCGATTACGAATTTCAACCCCTCTAAGAACCGATTATCCTTTTTCCAAGAAATTAGGGATTATCTCAGTTCAAAATAAGTTTCTTTGCCTCCAAAACCCCGGGAATGTCCACTCCTACCTCTGAAAATTCGCTCAAAAATTGGTCCCTACTAGTGATCCTTACCTTGATCTGGGGGAGCTCCTTTATTTTGATCAAAAGAGGCTTGGAGGTATTTTCTCCTGGCGAGGTGGGCGCTTACCGCATGGTAGCGGCAGCAAGTTTATTGCTCCCTCTATCGCTTCCCCGCATCAAGCAACTCAGCAAAACGCAGGTAAAAAATTTACTGGTTACTGGCTTGTTGGGCAGCTTTATTCCTGCTTTTCTGTTCCCCATCGCACAAACACAATTGAGTAGTTCGCTCACGGGTGTATTGAATGCGCTTACCCCGCTTTTTGTGGTCTTGGTGGGCGCACTATTCTTCAATACTTCGATCACAAAAAGAAATGGAATAGGCTTGGTCATCGCCTTCTTGGGCGTGTTGATCTTGGTGACTTTTAAGGAAGGAGGAGGATGGGATTCCTTGACGGATATCAATGCATTCGCGTTGTATGTTATTGCTGCCTGTATCTGTTACAGCATTAATTTGCACTTCATCAAGGCCCGATTTACCAAACTCAAGTCCATCGAAATCTCTTCGATTTCCCTGCTGATGATTCTTCCTCTGGCCCTGCTTTACTTGTTTGCTGGCACAGATTTTTCCTACAAAATGGCCACACATCCTCGGGCCTGGGAGGCACTTGGTTACGTTACCATCTTAGGCATGGTAGGTACGGCTTCTGCCTTGATCCTGTTCAATATCATGATCAAAAGCGCGAGCCCATTTTTCGCAAGCCTAGTCACTTACACCATTCCCATCGTAGCCATTCTCTGGGGTGTTCTGGATGGAGAAGTCCTCCTCTTGGGGCATTACTTCGGCATTGCAGCGGTTATTGTAGGGGTTTGGGTTGGGAATCGGAAGTAGTTTCATCATTTCTTAAAAACCACAAACCCAAACCTAGGTCATTGAGGCACTTTAGTAGTTTAGACGCCCTTTAATTTCCCTTAACCATCCGTTGTCTCCAAGCTGAAGCCAACATAGGGAGCTGCTGATAGGATTTTATCCCCGCCTTGACTCCCTGTGATTTTAGAAAAATGTCGTTGGACTTTCTACTCAATTCAAGTGAAATGGGGGAATAAGCCTCATTGGACTCTCGAATGGAGATTAGATCTTGGATTATTCCACTTGGTAAATTTTTTATCCATTGCATGGCTCCTTCTGGGTCCATCCCGTGGTAATCCCTGAGCTGGTACCGAAGCAATAAAAGATGTGCAGTATACCGCAAAATCGGTTCCTCCGAATGCGTACATACCACCCAGGCAATAAAATTAGCCTCCCCCTCGTCCGTGACACCATAGCTATGGGCCATTTCATGGGCTATGGTAAAGGGCTTTTCCAGAGCATGTAAACTGGGATCGAGGTAGCTCTCACCAGTGTAGGGGAAGTAAATTCCAAGAATCCCCATTCTCCGCATAAATCCTTCAGGAGGAAATTCCTTAGTACGTGGGCGACCGGTAAAATTCAAGCCCAACACCTCCAAATTCTCCTGCATGGTCGCACGCACCAGATCCTCCAGATCGGAATACTCCATCAATTCGGTGAGGGCGGTGGTGTCCTGGCTTATGCGTCCTCTGTCCATGGAGGCCAAGCGCTGCGTGAGCTCCATTTCGGCTGTCAACTGCTCTAGATTGAGGGGTTTGGGCTGCAAATCCAGCTGCTGGAAGATAGGAATGCGCTGGTAGTTGTAGCCCCAGAGAAGTAGAAAAAAGAACACCAAGCCACCCATTCCATTGGCGCTTGCTTGCAGCAAATACTTTGCTCGATTTTTTCCTCCCTCAACACCAAAAAAACGGCGTAAACTAATCCCAAAAAGTCCGATAATCAGCCCTAGAAACAGGTAAACAGTAGGAAAAGGCAGGTACCCGAAACTGAGGTCGATGCCATTTCGGATAGCAGGAAATAAAGTTCGTGAATAGAATTGATCGGTTAGCTCTGGGAATAAGCCCGCTAGCACCCGGAGACCGAGTGCTAGCAATCCTAGGAAGGCCCAGGTCCAATTGTATCTAATCATGCAGAAAAGGCCTAGACGCCCTCAGCCTGTACTTCCTTCACCTCAGGAAGCATCCGAGTAAGCAGGTTTTGAATGCCCGCCTTCAAGGTCACTGTACTGGAAGGACAGCCCGAACAGGAGCCTTGCAAAAGTACTTTTACCACCCCGTCTACAAAGGAATGAAATACAATCGCTCCCCCATCTTGCTCTACGGCAGGACGGATGTATTCATCGAGAATTCCTTTGATTTTTTTAACGATCTCCGAGTCTTCGGCATCAAAAAGCGGGTCCTTGGTGACCACTACTTGTACTGCCTTTTTTCCAGATTCTAGGTATTGTCGAATATGGTCTCGAAAGATGGTCTGTACCTCAGCCCATTCTACCTCCTCAGATTTGGTGATGGTCACAAAATTGGAGGCAATAAAAACGCGCTGCACGGCGGCAAAATTGAAAAGCTCCTTGGCCAGCTGGCTGGATTCAGCGCTTGCCGCATCAGGAAAATCATAACTAATTCCCTCCTCCACCAACATGAAATTGGCCACAAACTTGAGGGAATTGGGGTTGGGATTGGCCTCCATATAGAGGTGAACAGGTCTTGCTTGTGCTTGTAGCATGGGATTGAATTGGATTACTAGCAAAAACCAATTTTGGCTTCAGAAGTTCCCCTTAAGTTTAAAATTTGCTTATTTTTTTGGTAGGGTTCCCTTAGCGGCGTACCAGATACCTCCATAAAGGTGCTTTAAAAATTCAGCATCCTCCCAGACAGCATCCACATGGCCAAGAGCGGTATAAAACACTCGGCCTCCGTCAAACTCATGGTACCAAGCCATTGGGTGATTTGCGCCCATGGCTTTTGCTGGCTGGTAAGTCGTCTCATCAGCCTGGATCAATACCTTGATTGCTGGGTTCATATTTCTAAACTCATATAGCTCGTCAGTCCAAAGCCAGTTTTCAGGCAAATGCCAAGTGGCAGGATGCGTTCGATCTACTATGTGGAGGCGAAGCGTTTGCTGACGTGGATGCGCAAGGAAATAGCCTCCAATCATCTGGTTATACCAAGGCCATTCGTATTCTGTATCTGTAGCAGAGTGGATACCCACTACTCCCTTTCCAGATTGAACAAACTTTTGGAAGGCAGCTTTTTGAGCCTCATTGAAAATGGTGCCAGTAGTACTCATCAGCACCACTGCATCGAATTTGGCAAGATTTTCATCTGTAAATTGATTAGCATCTTCAGAGGTGAACACTGAAAACACATGTTTCTCACCCATTTTTTTGAGGGCCATTACCCCATTGGGGATAGATTGGTGACGGAAGCCAGCAGTTTTGGAAAATACCAGCACGCGAAACTGTCCGCCCTGCTGGGCGATAGCCAATAAACTACTGCTCAAAACAAGTAGGGTGGCTAGAAGAAAGGATTTGTAACGATTCATGGGTTATTGTATTTTGGAGTTGCAAAATAGGTTATTGGATTAGCGGGAACTTTTCCCCTGCTTCTTTTCGTGAAAATGCATTAAAGTGCCACCATTCGCTACCGATTCCTGTAAATCCTGCGCCTTTCATCACCTTTCTGAGGATCTCTCGGTTCGCTACCTGCGCTTTAGTAATTTTCTTTTCCGCCAGCATCTGTAGCTCGCGATCCGGGTAGGCAGGATATCCAAAGAAATCGAAAGCAGTGCCCATATCCAAGGGTTTTCCTGTTTTCATATCTACAATCGTCAGATCCACAGCCACTCCATAGTTGTGAAGCCCCCCAATTTTGGGATCGGACACATACAAGGGCTTTATGCTATCTGGCTTGTCCAAGCTGTCCCATAAAATCTGCTGCACACTGAGAGGTCGCACCCCGTCGTACACCAATAGGCTTAAATTGGGATAGTCTTTTTGCAGGGCTTCCTGCGCTTTTGCAAGCATCTCAGTTGCTTTGGGATGGAGGTAACAACGGACTAAGTCTCCATACACATCTTGCTTAAAGAAGTTGTCCTCCGTAGAATATTTCAGTTCGACCTGAATACCTGGGATTACCTCCGTGATATCCACCATTCCTTGCTCAATTAGCTTTTTTTCCAATGTGGGGAGGGCCGAATCCAAAGAGTCTGGAGTAGTGGAGGATTGGTTAACACTATCCGCCTGAATCTCTTCACCCATATTTTCTTCTGGTTTGGGTGTAGCGCAGGCCAAAGTGATCCCTAGAAGGAGGTAGCTTAACTTTCTCATGAGTTTTGGTTCTTATTGATCACCGTAGCAGAAGCTTGAGCAGTAGGGAGTACCACCACGTCGGCAAGAACTACATGAGGTGGACGGGTGAGCGCAAATTCAACAATATCAGCAATGTCTTGCGCGACTAAGGGAGCATAGCCTTTGTAAACAGTTCCTGCTCGTTGAGTATCTCCTTTGAAGCGTACCAAGGAAAATTCAGTTTCGACCAAGCCCGGATGGATGCCCATCACTTTGATGCCAAATGGGTTTAAATCCATGCGCATGCCATTTGTAAGCGCATCTACTGCATGCTTGGAAGCACAATAGACATTTCCATTGGGGTACACTTCTTTTCCTGCAATGGAACCAATATTGATGATATGGCCAGCATTACGCTGGGTCATGCCAGGGATAATGGCCTTGGAAACATACAATAAGCCCTTTACATTGATGTCGATCATGGCGTCCCAGTCGGTCACACTGCCCGTTTGGATGGGATCCAAGCCGTGGGCATTGCCTGCATTGTTGATCAGTACATCAATGGAAGCCCATTCGGTAGGTAGATTGGTCAACAGCCGATCCACTTCCTTTTGATCACGCACATCGAAGACCAAGGGCAAAAATCGAACGCCTTCTGGAAGCGCCTGTTGCAAGTCCTCCAAACGATCCGCTCTCCTTCCTGTCGCAATGAGGTCATAGCCCATCTTGGCAAGGGTAAGCGCGCAAGCCCATCCGATTCCGGAACTAGCACCTGTGACTAGGGCGATTTTATTTTTCATGATTTAAAGATAAAGGGATTGAAAGACTCCTGAAGGTTTTTTCTCTTTATTCCAATCTAAGAATTCCAAAATTGCACTCAATCCACTACAAATAGTAGGGGATTTTTTGTTTGTTCTTTGAATAGTCGAAATAAAGGGGGCTATTTGGTACTATCTTTTAAAAAATCAACCAATTATACTTTAATTGTTATATTTTTATAAAATTTATAAATAAATTTATTGATTTACAGATACTTATCAATTAATAAAATAATTTTATACATTTTTATTTGCTAATCTATTGATAGACAGGTAGGTTTAGTTTAAGTTTTTTGGAATGAGAAACTTTTTTAATGGGTATCAATTTTTAACCAAATCATCATGAAAAAAATCACTTTATTAATAGTGGTTATGCTACGGCTTTAAATGGTTTTACTTATTCCGGGATATTTCACTTCTCAATAAGAGCATTAGTGTATTTTGAAGGAATAGGAGAGGTTTTTACAATCGTAAACAAGAAAATTCAAATTTCGGTAGATGCTTGTAGTGGTCAAGTTACATATAGTTTAATTGAAGAATAAATAACTAATAATCATGGTTGTAAATGTTACTAATTATTCCATAATAATTTGGCAGATCTTTGGATTAGCTTTTCTTTTATACATGACATATCTGATTATCAGATTTCTAAGATCTAAAAGGTAATTGGGTTTGATGTAATTCAGCACTGGAAGAAGAAATCATCATAAAAAAAATCTCAAAATGGAACCAACTAATTAAGAAAATGGAAAATTTCGCAATTTACTTCTGGTGGTTTTTTAATCTAGTATTGATGATACTTATTGTTTCGATTATTTTTTTCTATGGAATAAAATCAATCAAAGGATTGTTTGGATACAAGGGATCCAAAAAAATCAATGATTAAAAAATTTGATGCCTGTCTTTTAAATTACTTCTCCCATGACTCTAGTTTATTTTAAAGTCATGGGGGTTTAATTGTTTTTTTTGTGGGCTATTAAGACAAGAATCCCCTCAACTTCTCCACAAATAGGGAAAAAGCAAGTAGGAGGTTGCGGCAACCAAGACATTAATCGCCAAGAGGCTGAGTAATTTATCTGCACTAACACTCCAATCTAGCCCATCCAGCGCATTTTTAGAGATTCGAATGGCCATCAGCAGGATGGGGATGATTACGGGAAAACTTAAGATTGCCATCAAGGTGGCATTGTTGCCTGCCTTTGAAGCAATGCCAGAGACCATGGTGAGGCTAGCCGAAAAGCCCATGGCACCCAAAACCAAGTTGAGCAGAAACAAGCCCTGATCCTGAACTGGGTTACCCAAAATCACCGAAAACACCCCATAACCCAGCAAAGCCAAAATCAGGTTCAGCCCGGTATTGTACAGAATTTTGGAGAGAATGATCGACTCCGGGGAAGCAATCATGTAGTAATACAATTGCCGTCCCTGCTGCTCTTGCACAAAACTCTTGGCTACCGCGTTGACGGATGAAAAGAGTAAAATGATCCAAAAAAGGGCATTCCAAGTGGGTATGGAAAGATTTCCCATCTTCGCGCCTACGCTGAGGTAGGTGATGAAAACAGCCGAAACTACGTATAGCAAGATTCCATTGAGCGCATATTTTTGCCTCCACTCAAGGGTCAACTCTTTACGAATCAATACGGAGATTTCTTTCCACATGCCACAAAGGTAGAAAAATCCCATTTCCAAAACTGATCTCCAAGAAAAGGAAGGGGCTAGGCTAGCGGTCGATTTTTAGAAAGGCAAGGGTAATCTCCAAAAGAGGCAAGGAGGCCCGACAAAAAGGCTACCTTTGTGTTATGTCCCTACGCGTCAAAAACGAGGCTGAGATCCTTTCCAAACTAGGTATCACGCAGCTCAACCCCATGCAACTTGCCACCAAGGAAGCACTTGGAAGTAAAGAAAATTTGGTGCTCCTCTCCCCCACAGGCACAGGCAAAACGCTTGCGTTTCTATTGCCTGTGGTGCTTCAAGTAGACCCAGGCTGTGAGGAGATTCAAGTGGTGATCATCGTTCCCTCCCGGGAATTGGCCATCCAAATCGAGCAAGTAATGCGTCAGATGGGAACTGGCCTGAAAGTCAATGCGGTGTATGGGGGACGAGCAGGATCCAAAGATCGGCTTGAAATCAAGCATCGACCAGCGGTCCTTGTGGGTACGCCTGGCCGTGTTGCAGATCACCTCCGAAGGGAAGCCTTTGATACCGCCTTTATCCAAACCTTGATTTTGGATGAATTTGACAAATCTCTTGAAATCGGTTTTGAAGGTGAAATGCGGGAGATCATTCAGCTGCTGCCACAGGTGCATCGGAAAATCTTGACTTCTGCTACCCAAGGGGTATCCATACCAAATTTTGTAGGGCTAAAATCTCCGCAAGTGCTGGATTTTTTGGCTGAGAAACTCTCCCAACTTGAAGTCAAAAAGGTACTGTCTCCTACCAAGGATAAACTCGAAACACTGGGGCAACTTCTTGCGCATCTGGGATCCAAAAACGGCATCATCTTTTGCAATTTCAAGGATTCCATCGAACGGGTATCGGATTACCTGAGTGGGCTGGACATTTCCCACGGTGTCTTTTCTGGGGGGATGGAACAAATCGATCGCGAACGAGCACTTATTAAATTCCGAAACGGCACCCACCCTCTGCTCTTGGCTACAGACCTTGCTGCAAGAGGGATTGACGTACCCGAACTTGATTTCATC
>JACCEE012217808.1_pt1 | contig 19574 bp, 14 predicted proteins | sample 7449931 | NCBI WGS metagenome assembly JACCEE01 (sample SAMN15323457, study PRJNA562643) | freshwater metagenome | isolation source: river surface water | place: USA:Blue River Watershed | collected 2017-08-19 | reverse complement strand
TTGGTCAAAAAAGAATACTTAGCGATGATGAAACCGGGCTCGGTCATCGTCGACGTCGCCATCGATCAAGGTGGTTCGACCGAGACGAGCCATGTTACCTATCACGACGCTCCGACCTATGTGGTGGATAACGTCATCCATTACTGCGTCGGCAACATGCCGGGTGCCGTCCCCAGGACGTCTTCGGAAGCTTTGAATAATTCCACGCTTAATTACGGTCTGGCAATCGCGGATATGGGCTATAAGAAAGCCATGCGTCAAGATGCCGGTTTGGCCTTAGGTTTAAACACCGATAAAGGCAAGCTTTGTTGCCATCCGGTCGCTGATTTCTTCAAACTCCCTTACACCGATGTCAAAGAATTAATTAAGTGAAAACTCGATTTTGCTTTTCAAATGATTTGAAAAAGTATAATCTATTAAATGCATAGAGGTAAAAACAGTTATGAAAAAACCATTAGTTAAAGTCGTCATCGGCACCTTGATCTTAGCGGTCCTCGTCTTAGCGACGTTACTGCTTCCGGCGATTAAAGAAGTCAACTCGTTATATGTTGGAACGGATGCCACGACCGCGTTACATACCGGTTGGTTGGTCACCTTCGGCGGCGTCAAAGATTACGGCGCGGCCTTCGTCGATACCTACCACGCCAGCGTCGGTTCAATCTTCGCTTACAGCTGCGTAGCCATCGGCGCCTTGTTAGCCGGCGTCTTCGGAACCAAGTCCCGCGGCGCGCTCGTCTTCGCTTCGCTCCATTTCTTCGCCGCGATGATTCTCTTCATTCTCCAAAAGAGACTCTTCTTGGGTGCCAACGGTTTCAACATCGATAACCCGATCCGCGATTACACCTTCACTTGGGAACTCATCGTCACGATCGTCTTAGCCGGTTTGGCCGGTGTGTGGTCCTTCGGCGGAGCGTTCGCCGGTTTATCCGCTGCCCCTGCCAAAAAATAGATTCTTCGAACAATACAAAACGAAAGTAGGCCTCATCGCCTACTTTTTTTTAATTGCCTAACGCATTCTTTTAATTGCATAATTTACCTATAAAAATGTGCAATTGAGGTGGTATGAATAGGCACTTCATGGTATACTAATGTCATGAGAATGTTTAATCTTTTGGGCGAAACCCAAGCCCTCACCGATGCCAAAATTCAAGAAATCACAAACGCCCTTTACGAATACAAGGGTCGTTTCGGTCATACCGAAAATAAACAAAAAGAAGTTTTGGATCATCTTTTAAAACAAGCCATTATCCAAAGCACCTTGGCAAGCAACCGTTTGGAGGGCATTCTGACGACTGAAGCCCGTGGAGAAGCGGTGCTTGCGGGAACCCTTTCTCCAAACACCCGTCCAGAGAACGAACTGCTCGGCTATCAAAAAGTTCTTAAAAAAATCCACCGCCATTATGCGAACCTTGAGATCACTCCTGAGACGATTCTCGCCTTGCATCATGAAATGTATTCCTTTGAACCCGTTGATTTTGCGGGGCAATACAAGACAGATGATAATGTGATTCAAGAAATTTCACTGGATGGAAAGAAGAAAACGCGGTTTGTTCCAACCAACCATTTTGAAACACCGATGGCCTTACACGAGCTTTGTAGCTCTTATCGCGATGTAGTCAGAAAAAATCCGGCGCGGGCGCTTCTTCTCATTCCTGCTTTTATTTTGGACTTTCTTTGTATTCACCCATTTAACGACGGAAACGGGAGAATTTCCCGATTGTTAACTTTATTGCTTCTTTATCAAGCGGGCTTTGATGTCGGTCGATACATCAGTCTTGAACGCATGATTGAAGAAACCAAAGAAGGTTATTATGAAACCCTTCAGGAGAGTTCGAAGGGGTGGCATGAGAGCCAAAACGATTTGCTTCCGTTTGCCCAATACCTGCTTTCCGTTCTCTTAGGTTGCTATCGGGAGTTTGAATGTCGCATCCAAAACATTGAGAACAAAGAAAATAAAACAAAACGTGTCCAGTTATTTTTTGAGGGACACCTTGGAAATGCCACCAAAAAAGAGATTCAGGCCTACTGCCCCGACATCAGCCTTACCACGATTGAACTGACCTTAACCAACCTTGTAAAAATGGGTTACCTCGAAAAAATCAGCGGCGGACGTTTTGCTTCCTATCGGAAAAAACAAAGATAATCTTCTTTTCTTGTAAAATAACGAGGGTTTCGTTTGTCTATATAAGCGAGACCAGAAAGAGAGCGCGCATGGATAAAAGGCTTCCCGCCAGCGTGATCGAAGGCCTCAAAAACGGTGATTCGACGGCGTTTAACATCGTGTATGCCAATTACCGGGCGCTTCTTTATTTCATCATCGTCTCGATCGTCAAGAACGAAGAAGACGCCAAAGATCTGCTTCAAGAGACGTTCATCAAGATTTATGAAAACGCCTCGAGTTTACGGGACAACGATAAGTTCCATGCCTGGAGCAGTGGCATTGCCAAGAACCTGGCCTTGAATCATCTCAAAGCCCGGCAACGCGAAGTCGAACTCAGCGACGATGCCCTTGAAGTCATCGGCCGCGAAGATGAAACCTTCCATTTCTTACAGGATTGGAATGCAAACCTCAGCGACACCGAAAACACAGTCATCGCCTACAAGATTGTTTATGACTATACGTTCTTGGAAATCGCACAATTCCTTCATACCCCCTTATCCACGGTTTATAAAGTCTATCGGGAAGCGCTCAAGAAACTCAAAAAGAGTTATCTGAAGGAGCCCTTGAAATGAACCTGAAACAAAAGATCAAACAAAGCGGCCTCAGCTACTTTGAAACACACGCACCGGATGTCCCCATCGGACAAAAAACCCTTTCTACCGAGGAAATCGCTTCTTCCCCGGTTTTAGCCACACCCCGAAAAAAGAGTAAACAGCTCTTGTGGTCGTTTGGCAGTGCGGGCACTGCCTTGGTCGGTATTGCCGTCGTCGCGGTAGTTCTTTTAACCGCGGGACCGAAAAACTATCTCGGCCTTGAAGCCCTCAACGCAGTGAACTATCCGCAAGACCGTGAAGTGAATAAAGCCCTTGTCTCTACGGACCATGTGACCCATATCCGTGACTTCGCCTTCGAAACCACACAAGGGTTATATAGCGATGATAGTGCCAACCTCGTTTATTCCCCGATTTCCGCTTATTACGCGTTATCGCTTCTTTTAGAAGCTGCGCGTGGGGATACCTATACGCAATTAGCCGCTTCCTTAGGTGTCAGCGATATCCAATCCTTACGCACGGATTCGCAAAGCCTTTATAAGAACCTTTATTACGATTTCAAAGAAGGTTCGGGCGACAATTACAAGTACGCGACCTCAAAGATTGCCAACGGTGTCTTCGTCAATAACTTAGCCACGGTCAAACAAGATTACTTGGATACCCTTGCCACGCAATATTACGCCGAAGTGTTCCATACCGCCTTTGATGCGGATTCCAAAAAAGGCATCGCGGATTGGCTCAACGACAAAACCAATGATTTCCTCGATGTCGTCCCGGAAGATCTTCATGTCGACACCGAAACCCTTTATGCCTTGTACAACACGATTTATATGAAGGAAAGCTGGGTCAAAGGATTTAAAGAATCGATGACCTCCGAAGCGACCTTTACCACAACCGATAGCGGAGCCACCCAACGCGGGGACTTCATGTATGGCTTACAACCTGCGCCCTATTTCTCCCATGATGAATATGAATCTTTATCCTTGGGTCTCTACGGGGGTAGTAAAGTCATCTTTGTCCTTCCTCAAACCGGATATCTCCCCAGCGACATCATCCAAAGCAATGTCCTGTTGAATCAAATCCTGGATGAGATGGCGAATGCCACCGAAGCCAATGATGTGGTGGCCCGTGTGGGACTACCCAAAGGCAAGACCGTTCAAAAATACAGTCTTAAAGAAACCCTGCAAGCCAATGGCGTCATCGATGTCTTTACCGATGCCTCTGATTTAGGCAATGCGGTGGACGGCGCGTATGTCGAAAGCATCATTCAAAAAGTAGGCGTCGAATTTACCGAAGCCGGAGCGGAAGCCGCGGCCTATACCGAAGTTGATGTCGGCGAAACGGCGATGCCAAACGATAGTGACTTGGAATTCATCCTCAACCGTTCGTTCCTTTACTTCATCGTCTCTCCCGATGGCGTACCTTCCTTCATTGGGGTCACAAACGCCATCGCGTAAAGAAGTGTAAACAACCGAACACAAAAAGAGCACACCAATGTGCTCTTTTTTTCACTGTTTTTAAGCCTTTTAAGGAACTTGCATAATTTTATGAAGTTGTGTACGCCTCAACCTCGTTTCGCGTCGGTATGCTTTGCTGAGCCCCTTTTTTAAGGCAAGTCAAAGCTGCCGCCTTTGTGGCATATAGGATACTCTTTTCGAGATTGCCCGAGAATACAATCAAACCAAAAGCAAATCCACCAACAAAGGTGTCTCCAGCTGCGGTGGTGTCGACAGGATTGATCATGCAAGCCGGATAATGTTGAATGTTTTCTTCCATCAAGGAATAACACCCCCGCGATCCAACGGTAAGAACGGTTTTCGAACATCCCAACTTAATCATTTTCTGTTGGGCTTTTTGAATATTTGGTAATTCATCCGGGACAATTCCGGTAATGGCCTCACATTCGGTTTCGTTGAGGATTAGATAATCTACATGTTTTAGAAGAGTAATATCAATCGACCGAGCCGGCGCGGGATTGAGAATAACGGTTAACCCTTTTTCGCGTGCGCGCTTTAGACCGTACAATGTGGCTTCTGGATTGTTTTCAAATTGAGCAATAAAGACATCTTCTGGATTAGCTCCAAGCAACCCATCTTCTATATCTTGTTCTGACATTTGGATATTTGCGCCGGAGGAAAGCAAAATTCGGTTATCATGATTTTCTACGAGAATGATTGCAACGCCGGTTGTACAGTTCGATTTTTTCTTTACGTTTTCGCAATGAACCCCATAGGTTTCTAGAGAACTTATTGCTTGGATGCCAAAGGCATCATCACCAACGGACCCGATAAGTATGGTTTCAATTCCTTGCTTGGCACACGTCACGGCTTGGTTGGCACCTTTACCTCCTGGATTGACAAAAAAATTGTCGCCGAAAAGTGTTTCACCGCGCATGGGCATTGTTCTTGTTTCCATGACTAAATCGATGTTGATGCTTCCGAGAACAAAAATCCTTTTCATGGTCATTCATCCTTTCCGGTTAGGCAACGATAGACTTCACCGTTAGTCCCATAAAAAATATCCTTTTTGAAGGAAATGATTTTAAGAAATGCCTCGAAACGTTCCCAAGTATCGGAAAAATCGAACTCGTAGGCATGCCCCCAGATATAGAACAGGGCATCTTCGGGAGTGTCGAGAGCAATGAACTTTTCGGCCAAATCAAACAAGTGCTCAAAATCCAATGCATGGACGGTTGGCCGCCATATCAGCCATTGCTCGGGAAGTCTATAATCAAATGTTGCCCAAATGGATCGAGAAAAAAGGACTTTGGTCTGATTTCGAATGGTTTTTACGACCTTCTCATCGTACGTCCCAAAGGGATAAGCCATTCCAATAATTGGCTTTCCCCAAAGACTTTCGAGGGCCTTGCGGTCATCTTCGACTTCATGGATGATTGTAGCTTCATCGCATTGAATTAAATCGGGGTGATGAACGGTGTGGACCAAAACCTCATGATGCTGGTAAAGGCTTCGAACTTCCTCAGGGGCGACCTTATTATGGCTGGCATGGAATGGCCCATAGTCGATGTGCCCGGGTTTTCCCAAAGAGGACGAGTTGAGTGGAAATGATGCCTTTAACCCGTATTTATCCAATAAAGCAATGAGCCGTCGGTCTTGTGTTACCCCGTCGTCGAATGAAAATGTAATGGCTTTTCTTTTTCCTTGAAACATAATCTCCTCCATAGTTCAAAGCCACCAGGATGAGTGGTGGCTTTATTTTAACTTATGCTTTGAATATTAGTTACTTAGTCGTGTTTCTTTTTGCCGACGAAGATAACGACGCCAATGAGAGAAAGCGTGGCAATCAAAGCAGAAGTTGTAGCAATCGTGCCGCCACATCCGTTGTCATCCGGTTCTTCTATGGGAAGTTCTGCTATCGTCACTTGGTAAGTCGTTGTGAAACTTTCGTAGGTTACTGTGATTGTCTTTGTTCCAGCAGTTGCACTATTGAAACCAGAAATCATCGACGCGACGATATTGACATCGAGAGTGGCTCCGCTGGCATAGGTTGCGGTAATGACTCCACCCGATATATCGAGAGTGTCGCCAACATTATAGGCGGTTTTGGGAGTCGTTTTCATCGCAATTGAAGTCAAGTAATCTTCGACCGAGACAGAGAAGGTCTTGCTAAATGAACCCACCGAAACCGTAATGGTTTGTGTACCTAATGTGGTCGCGCTATACCCTGCAATGTCGTAGGTGGTTAAGACTGCTTCTTTTCCACTAAGGTAATGGCCGGTGACTACCAATCCAGAAAGATCTAACGACTCGCCATATTGATAAACGACTTTCGAAGGCTCAGTAATCGTGATTTCCGACAAAGAATCCTCGAGGAAAGTGACTTTGAAATCACCAGACAAGGTGGAGCCGAATTGGTCCACTGTAGAAATGACAACAGAGTATTCGCCAGCAACTGCGGGGTTAACTGCGCTCGTATCGACGCTGTATTCGCCTGTTTTCAAGACTTGGGTTTCGCCACTGGCGCGTTGAGTCGTGATAAGGAGACCTGAAAGATCGAGATTTTCACCAACAAAATAGTTCGTTTTAACTTCGACCGAATCGATAATCAAACTTTGAGCAGGATCCATTTCTTGAATTAAAATGTTGTCAACATCAATGGTTACATTGGCGCTGTGCTTGAAAATCAACAGCAATTGGGGCCAATCTCCACCGACAGAACTATCCGGAATGAAATCAAAGGTTACCCGATTGTTTTGATAGGAAGCACCTTTAATGTAATCAGAGGCGGGAACATCGACTACACCATCCATATGATAAGTTGCACAATGGTTCGTGGGTCCCCAGTTACCATGGTAATGAATGTAAAATTCGGAAAGATTGATCGAATTCATATCAAAGGATAAACGATATTTTTGGCCACTTTGAAGGAACGAATAAAGGTCATTCACATAGAACGAACTCCAAGTATCTCCGGAAGCGGGCATTGTATATCGAAGAACATGATTGCCGTCACTATCAGCGATGGCTTGATTGGCAAAGCTGCTGTTGTAGAAATGGCTGACCGTGGTGTTACCAACCGTATCGTTTTCAAAATCACTGGAATAGACGTCATAAGCGCGTTGGATTTTGATATCATCCACAAGCACTTTGTTGGCAACGCTAAACCGTTGGCCGGTTAATGAAAAATACGAATTTTCGGTTTCACTGTAAATGCCTGCTTTGAAAGTAAACGTTAAGACATGATCAACATAAGAAACCCCGGAAAGATTGTTTCCAGAATTAATCAACTCGATAGACCCGGTTTGGAAAACTTTTACGCCGCACCAACCAAACGTATTGTTTTGATATTCAATCCACATCAGTGAGTTGGCCGATGCATCGCTCATATCAACAAACATTGAGAAAGTGTACGTTTTTCCAGTCACAAGCTCGGCGAGGTTGTTGTGGTCAGCAATGCCGATGCCACCAAATTTAGCGTATTCATCGCCGCTAATGACCTCGTACTCAGCTTGGCGGTCACCTCCCATGTCACGGACTGTAGCATCGACTTTTGAGGTGTCGACCCAAATGAGTTGGGTCGTGTTAAATAGATCGGTCGTACCGACGGGAATGTCTTCAAAGTCCTCTTCATAGCAAATTTTAGGCCCAAACGAAGTCGCGTCGGCCTGAACGGGTTGGGTAGGTCCCATGACTAACGCAAGGGGAAGAATACCCATCAACGAAACAAATAATCGTGTCCTTTTCATGTTTTTCCTCCAATGATTAAGGCTTTTAGTTGACGTTTCGCCCTGATTTTAACGAGGGCTGAAACCGCTTTCAATGGTTAAAGGTTGCCAGAACTTATATTTATGTTGCGGAATGAGCAGTCGTGCTCACCGTTGGGTAACAACGATATCGTCAATGATCACAATCCCACGTCCGAACATCCCAAGAACGAGTTTATAATCGCTGGCATTTCCGGTGGTGAAGTTAAATATGGCTGTTTTTACGACCCCTGTTTCAATATTGGAAGTAGCAAATGTTTGAACGGGTGTGTCGGGAGCCCCAGATCCGCTTCGAGCAATAAAGTATCCATATCCGCGTGTGGTGGGGTCTGTGTTGAGATAGATTGGATCAATCACCTTGTATGAAAAGCGAAGACGATAACTCGTGTTTGCCTCAAACTTCAAATACTTGGGGTTCGAATAAGCAAACTCAAACCAGTTATTGTCCGGATTCGTGGTGTAAATGGCATCCACTAAACGCGTGCTCAATGAGGACTGACCCGTGATCACTTCACTAGGATCGATGGTCAAGTTTCCCCAACGGTTGAATCCGTAACTGAATACACAGTCATTAAGGACCATGTTCTCAAAGCCTTCTGTCGAGCCGAGTCCTTTTGCCGTATCGACGGGCCGGACGTTATTAATGTCAAGAATGTCCTCGCCTTCGATACGTAATCCTTTTTCATTTTCGATGAGGTTAATGTTATCAACAAGGAAAGCCCCTTGATTCTTTATTCCAAAAGCCAACGAGGATCCCTCTGCTGCTGGAACCGTAAAAGTGAAGGTTTTGAAAGAAGCGGCTTGATCGGGGCGATCATACCATTCGCCCACAATGGTTTTGTTTCCTTGTCCATCTACAATGGCAAGGTAATAGTACGTTCCATTCCCGCCAACTTGGTGACCTTTGGTCAAAAAAGATAGGGAATAGGAAGCATTTCCGGCCAAAGGTAATAGATTGGGATCGGAAAGAAGTAAATCTTTTGAGGCATGGCGCGCTTCACTTTTCAAAAGAACGCTTTGGTCTCCACGAAGGCTTCCTTCTTGAATCATTTCAGGTTCATAGCTGTTGGAGTACCAAGGACTCTTCGTGCTCAGCAAATCATAGTTACCTTCAAAGCGGGCTAGATAACCGGTTCGTTCCTCAACAATGCTTGATCCAATCGCAATTTTCCCCGAGTAAGCCCCAGTACCGAATATATCTAAGGAATAATCATCTTGGTTGCCAGTTGAAAAAGCGATCGTTTTGATGGCCTGCTCGCCACTGACATCCTTGAATGAAGCAACGGTCAAATCCGCAGCAGAGCCTCCTTTGGCTGAGGAAAGTTTCGCGACAAAGCCGTTGGTGTCTCCCAGTGTGTAATCTTCTAGGGCAAACGAAGGCGCATAGGAAAAAGTAACCTCGTAATGCGAATTGGCACGGAAACGGAAATCTTTCAGTTTCCCTTCTTCGAGAGCGGTAAAGGAATTTGAAGCTTTCGTTTTGTTTCCGACCTTCATGGTTCCTAGAGGGTAGATTTTTGTTTGATAATTTCCCACCTGCGATAAACGCAAAGCGGGGTTATTGTTTTCGTCAACGATTGCGATAGCTACGGTATAATCACCTTTTGCTAAATCATCGCGAAGTTTGATGGTGTTGTAGACGTTTCCGATTTCTCCATTGAGCAAAAGACGAAGGTCATAAGCTTCATTGACATAGCGTTGTTGAATTCGGTTGGCCGAATCAATGAGGAAAATGGCGACCTTGTGATCCGTTAAGGTTAACCGGCCTACGCCGGAATTGGAAAACTGGGTCATTAAGGTTATGGTTTCGCCAGGAGCGTTTTCACTTTTGAAACGAGCCTTGTCGACTTTTAAACGGTAACCCATTTTTTCATTTCCACGGTTAAAGACCTCTTCATATCCCGCTTCAACGATATTGGCGACTTCAATATTGACCCATCCCATAGCGGTGGCATAATTGCACCGTGACTTGAATAAAAGCTCATCAACCGCTTCAACGGGGTTCATTCCGTACAAATTATCGATATAACTCTGAAACCCACTGAAAAATTCACCGCAATTCGAAACCTTCTTGCCACTTTCAATGAGCTCGGCAAGTAATTTCTCATCGGTGGAGTATTTGGTAACGCCGTTTCCGGACATACCGTCGCGACGATAACCCACATATTCTAAGGACATGGCGTGATCCAACGCGGACCAAATTAGATAGTCTTCATAGGCGCAATTGCCTTGAGTAGAGGCGCTGGAACCATCCTCGTTGCTCCCTTGATAATCCCATGAGTTGGACAAGAATAGCGTAATCCCGTTTTTGGCAAATTTTTGGGCGTAAATATCTACGATATAGGCAAGCGTAAACATCCGTTCTTCCATAGTGGCAAAGGAATGGCCGCTATGCCATTCGCCCCACATCCCATAACCGCGAATATCGACGGTATCGAGATAAGGGTTATCCACATAACGTTCCGAAAGTTTGGCCATGAAACGCTCGAAATATTCTTTATATGTTGGGTCGGTTAAGTCGTTGACTCGTGCTTTTGCGGCCCCCGAATAGGAATATTCTTCAAAATCGACGTTATAAGGGGCCTCGTTGAGCCATGTCGGAGCGCCATAGAAAACCTCTGGCAAATTCAAACTGTCGGTGCAAATCCGAAAGTTGATTCGTTTTCCTTGTCCCGTCCAATAATCGATGGCTTGGTCAATCAAAGACCAATCAAAGACACCCGGCTTCTTCTCAATCAAAGCCCAGGATGTTTGAATTCCAATGTTGTCAATCTCAGGCAAAAGGCCGTTCTTTCCAAGATCCATTTTTCCAATGTCTGTTTGTTCCTCAAGAGAGATCCATCCCATGCCAGGATTATGAAGGGCCCCTTTTACCGGAGTTGGGTAAACGACCGTATAACCATCGGCATTTGTTGAAGTATACGCGTTTTCGGGTTTGTCGCTGTTTTGGCCACAGGCTGTTAGAGTCATTGTTACTCCTCCTAACAAAAGAAGTGTTTTCAACCATTTTTTCATGTCGGATAGTCTCCTTATTTTCCTGTCTCGGTATAGGTTACCGAGCCATAATCGACGGTGTTGGGTTCCGAAACAGAAACCGTGAAAGTTGCACGGACATTTTGGTAAATAACCGTAATGACGTAAGAACCGGGACGATAGCCATCAAAATCTCCCCCATCCACTGTGTATCCTCCTAAAATAGAGCCCCGAGTTAATGCAGCAGAAGGGCCGTTATCCTCAAAGGTCACAGAGACTTCAAGACCGGCGAGATCCAAACTTTCACCATAGGCGTAAACGGTTTTTACCAAGGAAGTATTCAACACCAAATTTTGAGGAGTTCGGATGATCTGTATCGAATACTTTGCAGTGAAAGTTAGATAATGAACCGTCAAAAATGCATTTCCAGCGATGGAAGAATCAAATCCACTGACTGAATAAACGGAAGCATCTAGGATTTCTAAAGTTCCGTCACTCATTTTGCGGTAAACCCGTAGGCCATCCAGACTCAAGGATTCACCAAACTGATATTGAGTTTTGACTGTGGATGTATCCAGTTCGATGCCTTCGGCAATTGGCACCAAATCGAATTGGGTATTGTCGACAATTATATGGGTTGCTTGATTACTTTGTGAGGTTTCGGCTACAACCTGAAATTGACTCCAGTCGTTCTGGTTAAAAGTGGTTGCTACTCGGAAGATTAATGATACATGCCCTTCAGAATAAGAAGCGGACTGGATGAAATCGCCCACAACAGTAACTATTCCGCTGGTTAAATCAAGTTTTAGAGAAGAAGAAGGAGTCACCCATGTTCCACCGTAGAATAAATACAGTGAACGCACATTAATCGCATCAAGGTCAAACTGAAAAGAATATTCTCTCCCTTTTACCAAAAACCCCAATTTGCTGAAATAAAACACTGAAAGGCCTTCGGTGGAGGAGGGGAGATAGGCAATATCCAAGGCTCGGGAAGATTCGTGATCGATGATCGACGACGAGGCATCTACGAAATCATTTGGAACATAAAAAATGGAATGTGCGGTATTGAGGGTATCGATTGACCCAACGGGGTAATTCTCAAGGTCGCCAGTTAAAGCATGGCCCGCTTTATGGATTGAAACATCGTCGAGAAAAATCACCGCGTTGAAAGCATTAAAGGCCGTGAATTTCAAATAGCCATTTACACCCTCTGCGGTACAAAACGACATGGTAAAGGTAAAACGCAGAATGTGATTTTCATAGGAAACATCGACGAGGTTGTGCCCCCCCTCGTTTTTAACGATGCGGCCATCCGGATAAACGATGGCACTTCCCCATTTACCTTCATCGCCGACCACATCAATATAAAGTTTTTCAAGATTGGTCATTTCCACATAGCTTTCACAGGTATAACTCTCATTGTTTTTAAGTTTGGCTAAATTGGATTTTTCGCCAATGCCAAATCCTCCAACGATGGAATATTGGGAATTGTCAAAAACACTCCATTCGAGCATCGTACTATCATGACGCATAATGGTTTTGGTATGGGCATAGTCGTTAGCCCATATAAATCCGGTTACCTTATCAACCGAGTTTGAAGCGTTTATGGTCGTGCCTTCAAAATCAGTTCCATAAATGGCTTCGGGTTTGATGGCAGTGTTTGGGCGGACACTGACTGAAGAGGGCAGGGCGAAACAAGATGCAAGGGTTGAGATAATGGCAAAAAACGGAATTGTGCGCATAATGAAGCCTCCTTTTATTTAAGCCCTGTTCCGACAACGCCACGAACAAAGGCTTTTTGACAGAAGAAATAGACAAGAACCATCGGTAATGCATAAATGACACAGCCCGCCATCAATTGATGCCATGGGGCAGCCATGAAGTTGCTGTCTTTTAAGGCTTGCAAGCCAAGAGCTAACGTGTACTTTCCTTCACTAAGAATGTAGATACTTGGAGCCACATAGTCGGACCATACGGCATTGAAATTCAAAACAACCATCGTGGCAATAATTGGCCAACAATTCGGAAGAATGATCCGGAAAAGAATGCCAAGGGAAGTGCAACCGTCCATTTTGGCGGCTTCATCGAGTTCTTTCGGGATGCCAAGGAAAAACTGACGGAGCATAAAAATATAGAAGGCGTTTCCGCCGATACAGGGAAGAATCAAAGGCCAATAACTGCCTACCAAACCGAGTCGTGAAAAGAGCATGTAAGCCGGAACCATTGTCACGACCCAAGGAAGCATCATCGTCGATAACAAAATGGTAAAAGCCACCTTTTTTCCTGGGGCTCTGAATCGTGAAAATCCATAAGCAACAAACAAAGACGCGATAATCGTAATCACCATATTCAGCACGACCAGCAAAAGGGTGTTGCCTAATTGCTTTAAAAAACCCGTCTCACGGAGATAAAAAAGGAAATTGGCTAAATTGGAAAAATCTGGCAGCTGGGGCGGATATTGATAAACGTCACTGGCGCTTTCTTGAAACGCGCAGATGAGCATCCAAATAAACGGCATCGCCAAGAATAAACCAACCACAATGCCAATGATTGCCAAAATCACGGATTGGACACGGGACCGCGCTTTTTTCGTTTTGAAGAATGGCGCTTTCATTGGCTATCACCTCCATCAGATACAAATCGCTTGGAGGTTTTAAAGTAAAACACGGTGAAGAGAATAATGATGATGAATAAGACCCAAGCTTGAGCAGAGGCATATCCCATCGTCTTGCTTCCATCGAGGTTGAAAGCGTTCAAAATGACGTTCCATGCCATGGTCAATGTTCTGTCGGTTCCGGTGCCAAATAAAAGTTCCATCTCGGCGTAAGCTTGCAGTCCTCCGATAATTCCCGTTATCGATAAGAAAAAGAGTGTGGGAGAAATCATTGGAATGGTCATACGGGTGATTTGTTGCCAACGAGAGGCACCATCCAATCGAGAAGCTTCCAAAATATCCTCGGGAACATTTTGGAGTGCGGCCAAAAGAATGAGCATATAGGGGCCAAGACTGGTCCAAATCCCCATCAGTAAAACAGACCCCATTGAATTGGAATAACTGTACCAATCGATTGGAGCAACTCCGAAAAATGAAAGAAAGTAGTTCAGCAAAGAAAAATCCCGGCTAAAAAGTTGGGACCAAATCATGACACTGGCAACGGTGGGGATGATGGCGGGGAGATACACCAGCACCCGAACCGCTTTATGACCCGGAAATTTCTGATTGAGCAATAACGCAAGGAAAAGCGCCAACGCAAGACCAACGAAGGTTTTTACGAAGGCATATAAAAAGGTGTTGCCGATAGAAGCCAAGAATAGATCATCCTTGAAAATAGCAATATAGTTGGCAAAGCCAACATAGGTGCCACTTCCCGAAAGTTCGATAAAGGAGACATTTCTAAAACTAAAGTAAAGGGATGAAAACATTGGAATGATCGTAAAACAGGCGAAACCAAGAATCCAAGGGGAAATGAACAGGTAAAAATTACGGGTTTCCCTGCGCCCACTCGGACTTAATCTTAGTTTTCGTTTGGTAATTTTCACGGTAAATCCTCTTAGACGGATGCTTTGATGCTCTTATTGATGTTATCGAGTAACTCACTGAAAGAAAGTTGCCCATCATAATACTTGGCTAGTTGTGACGTAAAACAGGTTTCGACACGGCGATAAGAAATGTTGGAATTGTACAAGGTGGGCTGAACATGTCCAGCATTAACATAATTGTAGAAATAGGTGGCCATGGCGCTGATTTTCGGGTTTGAATTACCCAAAAACGCCGAACTTCCCGCAATGGTTTTATTGCCTGGGATGTTAAAACCGATTTCGGCAAAGCGTTCAAGCCCTTCGGTTTGATAGAATTCAAGAAATTGATAAGCGATATCGGGGTATTTGGTCGTTTTGCTTATCGCATGGGCGACCATAGCAGAGGTTGTGGAATAAGGATCATCCTCGGCGTGTTGGACCGGTGAAGGAGCGATGCCGACATCAAATCCAAGATTGTAAAAGTCGTAAGCCGAAAAAGCATAGAGGCCATTAAAAATGGAAAAAGCTTTTCCTTGCTTGAAAAGTTCTTGCTCGCTGACATTGGAACCGGATGTATAAGAGGCGGGCGCAATACCATTGTTTTGGTTGAGGGCAAGATAGTTTGGAAACTCGGTGGCATTGTCTTTTTGAAGTGCGCAATAAAGCTCAAACGCGCTTCTAACATCGGCGTTGGCGACATTCAATTCCGTATCGTTTTTGGTGTACATGGTGGCGCCAGTCATTTGCACCCATTCATGCAAATGTTTGACGGGCTCAAAACCTAGAGAAGTTCCGTATTGGATGTTTTGCGCTTTTTGAATGGTGGAAGTGATGGTATAGAGTTCTTCCCATGTCATGGGTTCAGTTTCCGAAATCGTGATCGGCGTCGAAGGGTGAGAGGCGTTGTATTGTTCGACTAAAGTTTTGTTGTAGATAAACATGAAATCGGGCGAGAAGTCTTTGATTAAAGCGAGCAACTTTCCATCCTTTTTGTAAGAATCGTTTAAATACCATAAATCATCTCTCGACATAGCGGTGGAAGCATCGATATAGTCGTCTAAAGGTAATAAACTTCCGGAGTAGGCATTGAAGAAGCCGCTTTCCATCATAAAAATATCGGGTGCGGTGTTCGAGGCAAATTTGGTTCCCAACGAGGTATAGTAGTCACCCCCAGGAGTTTCGGTCACGATTTCGTAACCTTCGTCCGCAACTGAGGCATTGAAATCATCAATCACGGTTTGGAGGATGTTTTTGTAGACAGTCGATTCGGCGCTGACTAAATACGTCAATGTACGTTTGTCTCCGGTGACAATCCGGGAACTCCCCGAATCTTCGCAGCCAACCAATGTGGGAAGAGCTAGCACGAGCAGAAGGCTTGCCGAGAGTCCGCTTAATGTTTTTCGTTTCATGATAGGTGCTCCTTTATTCATATTTAGGAAGCCAATCTTTTTCGGCTTCAAAGAGGTCGTCGCATAACGCTTTGATTTCATCCATTGATAATTCGCTTCCTGTGTGAGGGTCAAGGTATCCAGCCATATAGACCAGTTCCTTTTTTCGTTCTCTTGCCGCGAGGATGGTCATATTTTGAACGTTAATGTTGGTACGATTAACGGCAGCACATTGTTCCGGCAGATTGCCAACATAGGTGGGATGGATGCCTTCTCGGTCGACAAGACAAGCGACTTCCACGCAGGCGTCGTAAGGCAAATTTGGAATCAGTCCTTTATTCAAAACGTTGCCATGCATTTTATAGGGAACGTTATTTATGACGGCAAGAATAATTCCTGCCGCAAATTCATTGCTTTTCACGTGCTCAACATCGTTGGATAAAACTTGCTGACGCAGTGTAGCCCAACCATTGATTTGTTTGATGCAACGGGCCGGATACTCGTCAAGCGGAATCCGGAAACGTTCAATTAACTCGGGGTACTTGGACTTGATATACCAAGGAGTATATTCAGACGTGTGTTCACTGCTCTCCGTGATGTAATAACCAAAGCGGTGAAGCATATCATGGCGAACTAGATCCCATTTCATCGTTTCATAGTATTTACCAGAAAGGGAACGCCGTTTGATGTCAGGATACAGATCATGGTCGTCCATATCTTTGATTTCAAGCAGCCAAGCTTGGTGATTTATCCCGGCGATGGTCCATTTGCAATGATCAATGAGGTCATTCATTTTTAACGATTCGAAAAGGCCCCGCACGCACGCTTGGACCGAATGGCATAAACCCACAGTGTTTGGCCATAAATAACGTTGCATATAACCAGTCAATATGGCCATCGGATTTGTATAGTTGATGAACAAAGCATGGGGACATTCGACTTTCATGTCTTTGGCAATAGACTCCAAAACCGGAATGGTCCTTAAGGCACGGAAGATTCCCCCGATACCTAAGGTGTCTGCGATGGTTTGGCGTAGGCCATACTTCTTAGGAATCTCAAAGTCGATGACGGTGCAAGGCTCATACCCTCCCACTTGAATCGCATTGACAACAAAGTGGGCGCCACGTAAAGCCAGGCGACGATCAATAAACGCGTCAATTTGCGCTTTCCCGTGGTATTTTGCATTGATGTTTTCGAGCATACGACGCGAATCCTCGAGACGGATAGGGTCAATGTCATAAAGGGCGATTTCGAACGCTCCAAGTTCGGGGGTTAGAATGCAATCGCCTAAAACATTCTTTGCAAAAATGGTGCTTCCAGCCCCAATAAACGTAATTTTAATCATGGATAATGCCTCAATATTCTTTCTTTTCGCCACGAGTTTAGCATAGTAAGCGCTACCAAAACATTTTCAGATGTTGCTGAATTGTGTTCAAATGTTGCTTGTTTTTGTCGTTTCCCAAGGGTGATCACGGTATTCTTTTGGCGTGATTCCGTATTTCTTTTTAAAGACTTTTACAAAACTGATGTAGTTTTCGTAACCCACTTTTGTCGATATCTCACCAAGTTTCAAAGACGTATCTTTGAGCAATATCATGGCTTTTGAAAGGCGCGTTGCTATGAGATATTCTTGAGGCGATAGCGACATTGAACTTTTAAAAAGACGGTAAAAATAGGTTCTCTCCAAACCGACGTAACGAGCGACATAGGCGATGCTGATGTCTTGCCAGTAATTTTCATTGATGAGTTTGATGGCTTGACTAATACAATCTTTGTTTCGGCTTTCGCTGGTAACATCACGATCACTGACCATCTCCGAAAACAAAAGGTAGAGATTTCCAAGCATGGAGTATTCGACTGAGCCTTTTCGAGCTTCGATTTCAGAAATGCTTTTTATGCGTTGTTTGATGATATCAGCATTTATGAATGTTTGAGCATAGACTTCACGATCAATAAAACCCGCTTTTTTACAAATCGTTCCGGCTTCAAGCCCGTTGAATCCGACCCAATAATAGGACCAAGGGTTATCTTTATCGGCTTCATAATAGGTCGTAATGTTGGGAACAATAAGAAAGCAATCGTTGGCTTTGAGATGGTAGGTTTGGCCATTGACCACAAATTTTCCTGCTCCCTCTGCAACGAAGTGGAGGATATAATACTCCCGTTTTGTGGGACCGTAAAAATGCTTGGGCCGACATATTTCCCACCCACACTCGTAAACCGCAAGTTCGGGGTTGGTGCGGCTCATGGTGTAGATAAGTGAATATTTGCCTTCGATGCCTATCCGCTTGATTTCATCTTTGATGATGCCTTCAGTACAGTATTGTTCCGCAGTAAAACGCATCATTTGTGGAACCATTCGAACAGAGGTTGCGACTGTGAGTGATTTTCCTGAACCAATACGCGTAAAGCCTTGTTCATCCACGTAAACAGGCAAATCCATGAGGGTAAAGTTCTGGGCAAACAGCAAATACCATACGGGAGCAAGATCATAAAGAATGCTGGAACTCAGCAGTGGATTTGCCTTTTTGGCACCTCCGACATAGTCCCTATCCCAAATCCGGTAATTTTCCATAATGACATTGGCAAACGCATGGCTGCTTTTGGCAACCAACTGGTAATCTTCGCCTTCCATCACAAGAGTGCCACACACATCGAGGGGCAAAAGCGTAATGGATAGATGGGAGCTTAAAACCATTTGAGCGGCTTTGACATTCGTAACGATGTTGCATTCTGGGGAAGGTTCTAAACTATCGAAATATCCTCGATAGAAACTGCCCGCCATCGAGACCAAATCGACATGGTTGTCCTCGAGAAGGGTTAGCACTGAAGCGAGAGAGGTAAAAGGAGCTAAGCCCAAAATGGTAATCCCAGGATTTTCTTTGAGAATGGCTTGGTATCCCTCTTCGTAAGTCGAGTAGATGAGACCGGGGTAAGTCTCGATAGCGAAATCAGTGAGATACGCCGCTTGCGGATTGTGCAAAAAAGTAGACGGGGTGGAAATGCCACGGGCGATAGGAATATCAGTACGGTTTAATACGGTTAAAAGCTTGGCCACGAGTTGCACTTTGTAATCAACATCTTCGTCCGTCACCGAGATAAGGCGGACATCGAAAAAATCCGACGATAAGATGAGCATCAGCGCCCAAATATCGTCGATATCCCCACCGATGTCGGTATCGACAATAATTTTTTTCATTTTTTTGCCTTTGAAAGCCCTTTACGGAACCATTTTAAGGTCGAAAAGCGCAAATGGCAAGGCAATTATTTATACTTTTGTTGCTTATGCGTATAATCCATGTTGTTAAGCAACTTGAATAGTCGCAAAAGTTAAAAATGATGTATCAAAAGGTCATCTAAAACTTGCGCGGTCCTCTCGGGAGAATGAACCAATGTTAAATATTGAAAGCGTCCTTCTGATGTTTCTGTAAAAAGAGTTTCGCCTTTGGAGGTCACCACGATATCTCCTCTTGGTGATTTTTTGAACAAACCGTTCTCACCGCGAATGGCATAATAAACAGCTAATGGATCCCATGATTCACGGGCCACGCCGGAATAAAGATGGTAAGCGAACGTGACAGGGTGAGACAAATCATTTTCCTTAAGCAGAGGCCCTCCCGTTTTTACTAAGTAACCGGCTTTGAAATCAAGGCAGACGGTTGGAACCGGAAGTTTTTGGAAAACATAACGCGAGGATGCTAAATCCGAAACGATATTGTATTCAACCTCGTAGGGGCCACCGGCGAACTGAATTTTTT
>JACCEE011892584.1_pt1 | contig 19575 bp, 19 predicted proteins | sample 7449931 | NCBI WGS metagenome assembly JACCEE01 (sample SAMN15323457, study PRJNA562643) | freshwater metagenome | isolation source: river surface water | place: USA:Blue River Watershed | collected 2017-08-19 | reverse complement strand
TAAAGGAGAAATTATTATAAAGACTAAAAAAAATATAATTAATCTTATTTTTTTCTTAATAATTTTAACCATCTTTTTAATATTTGATAATAATAACCCTTTTACACATTAATAACCTCAATAATACAACATTCATACACAAAGTTCGCTTAAACTTAACACGGGGCAAGTTTTTATTTTTTCCTATGTTTAGGTGTAACCCAGAACCCCATGTATTTACCAAACATCAAGCGTGTTTGGGCATCAAGTCCTGGTATTGCACCAAAAATTATAATTGTAAAAGGTATCAACAACCATTGTATCACCATAATAATCTTATGAGAATAACTAGTCCATTTAGGTGGTCTAGGCATAAAGCTGGCAGAAATCAATAAACACATAAATAAACCTAGCATGGAAATAGTCATAAGTATTTTGGTAACAAAAGGAAGATTATAAGAAAGTATTGTACTATTAAAATCTCTTCCACCTAAAATTATAGGCAACCAACCAAGAAAGAAAATGATCAATGGGTTTGTAGACAAAGACCAAAATCCCTCATACATAAAAAAAGTAAATTTTATTTTTAATATTTTAGGTATTTTTTTATTTTTTAAAAAACCAAAAACAACATAAGGTCCATTTTCAGTACCCCAAGCCCATCTTCTTTGTTGTTTATATATATTTTTAATTGTCTGCCAAAAATTTTCTGCTAAATTTGCATCCATTGATACAGGGTAAGCAAGCGGAACAACTCTATAATCTCCATTATAGGCTAGAAGAGAATTCCAAAAAATTCTTGAATCTTCAGAAACTATATTTCTTTGCCAATAGCCAACATCATAAAGAGTTTTAAAACAAACCGAGTGGGAAGAGAAAGTTGCTAATATATCTGGTCTCTCCTGTTGTATCATCTGCCAAAAAGTAGCTGAAAAAGAAACAACCCTAGACAAAGCTGGTGCCTCCCAAATATTATTCGTAAAAACAGGAATCGGCTGAAAAGAACACTTCATTCTATCTTCAGTGGTTAAAAAATTCCAAGTTAGACATTCAAAATATTGTGGGTAAACAACTGTATCTATATCAAAAGCAGAAACTAAAATATCTTCATATAAATAACCATTTTTATCTATAACATGCTTTCTTGTCTCTTCTGTAGCAAATGCTATGTTTGACCCCTTACCCTTTATTTCACCCACAACATCACTAGGATGAATAGTAAAATATAATTCTCCAAAAATATTAGAAAAATTGCTTTTAGCTAAATCAAAAATTTTCAAACAATGTTCTTTTGTTCTTTCTTCACCAGCAAGTACAATAATCATCTTCTTATTATCATATTCACACTGTGACAGAGAATATAAACTTTTTTCTACAACCTCCCAAGATTCATTATAAAAAGGTAACAGTATTAAATGTCTTATCTTGTCATATTTGAGATCTGATAATTTTTCTTTCCAATTAACATTTAAATTATGTTTAGTTTTTTTCCAACTTTGTCTCAAATAAATAGATAAATATAAAGTTTTAAGAATCCAATATACATCAAATATTATTATAAAAACAGCACAATAAAAGGGAAAAATAAAAGAAAAAACGAACATCGATATTATAGTGAACCAAGCCAAAAACCCAGGGATTATTTCTAATATTCTATATATAAAATAATCTCTCCCTTTTAAATCAGAAGCTTTCCCAACTCTATAATAAATACTATTTTTATAATCAGACATATAAAACTATATACAAAAATAAAAACCGGATATCCGGCTTTTATTTTATGGAGCCATCTCCCGGGCTTGAACCGGGGACCTACTGTTTACAAAACAGTTGCTCTACCAACTGAGCTAAGATGGCAAACACCTTCTACCTACTTGCCGATTATAACAAAATTTTTACAAAAAACAACTATTCCGATGAATCTTTATTTCTCAAAGAATCTCTGTATTCAGATACATTCTTGAGAAAAAAAGATACGGAATTTTTACCCGAACTATTTTTTTGTGGTTTAAGAAAAAATTTTGGTTGTTTACTATCAAATTTTCTTTTCAAATATATAATTTCCTTTCTAGTAAAATCAATAATTTTTACAAAAAGTCTGTGAAAATTTTTTATTTTAATTTTAGAAAAATAATAATTTACTACACAAATAAAATCATAGCATCTTTTATCCCCAACTCTCCTCATCTTTTTAATAACCACATGATCAAAGAAAGAAACCTTTACACTCTTAATTACAAGGGTGATTATTATAATAAATAAAGATGTATAAAATAATGTTAAAATCATTTGAGATGTTATTCACACAAAAAAGAATAACCGAATACAAAAACTATTTTGCTGAAGTATATCTAACAAATTTAGCTATTTCTATCTTCTCACCAAACTTTTGAATTGCATTCTGGATCAAAGTATTAATATTTATACTAGGATCTTTTATATAATCTTGTTCCAACAATATTTTTTCTTTAAAGAAAGAATCTAGTTTTCCATTTAATATCTTTTCTTTCATGGCTTCTGGTTTATCTTTTACTTCATCTTCAAAAGCTGATAAAACCTTAGTTTTTTCTTCTTCTGGCACATCTTCTTTTTTCAAGTACAAAGGATTTGTCGCAGCTATCTGCATTGCTATATCATAACCGAGTTTTTGAAAATCTTCATGTTTAGAAACAAAGTCAGATTCACTACAAAGCTCAATCATTACACCTACAGTACCAACACCGTGTACATAAGAAACTATTCTGCTTGATTTGAGAGTTCTTTCTGCTTTTTTAGCAGCGGTTTCCGCCCCTTTCTTTTGTAATAAAATAACAGCCTTATCCATATCACCATTAGAATCTTCCAAGGCTTTTCTACATTGCATTATAGAAATACCTGTCTTTTCTCTAAGTTCTTTTACTTGATCCATTGTTATAGCCATATGTATATATATTTTAAATTAATTATTTAGAATTTTTACCAGCTTTATAAGCCTTAACTATTTCATTAACAAAGAAAGTTACACTAGTTATAGAAGCATCATTTGCAACTATTGGATAATCTATATCTTTAATATCACAATCAGTATTTGCTAAGGCTATAACAGGAATATTCATTTTCTTTGCCTCAGCAACAGCTATACTTTCTTTTTTAGGGTCTATTACAAAAACAGCTTTAGGCAAATCTTTCATACCAACTATACCTGAAAACATTTTATCAAGATTTTCTATCTCTTTTTCTATCAACATTCTTTCTCTCTTTGTATATTTTGATAATTCTCCTTTTTCTTTCTGTTTCTGTAAATCTTCAAATTTAGAAACTCTTTTTTTAATTTCTACTGAGTTTGTAAGTGTACCACCGATCCATCTACCAGCTACATAGGGCATATCAACAGACATTGCACCTATTTTTAATGCATTTTTTGATTCGTTTTTTCCGCTAATAAATAAAATCTGCTTTCCTACTGAAGCCAATTCAGAAACAAAACCAACTGCAACTTGTAACATTTCAAAAGTCTTTTCTAAATCTATAATTTCAGTTTTATTCTTTGTACCATAAACATATTTTGATACAGATGCATTTCTTCTTGATTTTGGATAACCAAAATGAGCCCCTGCCTTAAACATAGCTTCTATAACATCGTTATTTTTTGCCTGTGTAGAGGCGGTTGTTGTTTTCTTTTCTTCTATCATAAGTAAAAATGAGTATATCAGAATTTCTTAAAATATCAAGGGATATTAAACTTTTCTAGTCACTGTCTTCGTCTTTACTATCGCCTTGCGGTTTACAATCAGCTTTCACCACATAATCAACTATATCTACAAGTCCGTCACCGGTTAATATATTTTCTATATTATACCAAGAATGTTTAACTCTATGGTCTGTAACTCTATCTTGTAGAATGTTATAAGTTCTAATTTTCTCTGACCTATCTGCTGTACCTATTTGTTCTTTCCTCTCACCCGCAAACTTTTTAGCCTCTTCTTCTTCCTTTAATATTTCCAACTTAGCAATAAGAATAGACATCGCTTTTTCTCTATTTTTTAATTGACTTCTTTCGGCTGTAGACCTTACATCAATATTTGTTGGTATATGAACAATTCTAACGGCGGTTTCAACTTTATTAACATTTTGACCACCGGCACCACCAGATCTAGAAAATTCTATTTGTAAATCTGATTGTTTTATCTCCACTCTAGATTTCTTTCTTATTGGTAAAATAGCAACAGACGCAGTTGATGTGTGTACTCTTCCAGATTTTTCTGTTGCAGGCACCCTTTGAACTCTGTGAACCCCAGTTTCAAATCTCAATTCTTTATAGACATCTTTACCTTTTACTTCTATTGAGACTTCTTTATATCCACCAAGAGAACTCTTTGACTCATCAACAGGATTAAAAGACCACTTTTTCATATCAGCCAATCTTTTATACATTTTCATAAGATCCTCAGCAAAAATAGCGGCCTCCTCTCCACCTACGCCAGCACGAATTTCCATCACAACTTCATTGGGAAATTTATCTTCCTCTTCTTCTGAAGAAGTTATAGATTTCATTTGTGTAAAAATGTTTTCTTTTTGTGCACGAAGATTATTAAGTTCTTCTTCTGCCAAGGCAAACATAGCTGAATCTTTCTCAGCCATTTCTTTTATTGATTCTTCTTCGTTTTCTAATCTAATATATTCTTCAGCTAAAAAAGAAGTTTTTTTATTTTTTCTAAATTCTTCAATTGAATCTTGCATTTTATTATTCGTAATTATAGCACAATAGAAAAACCGCACTTAAAAAGCACGGTTTTCAATTGGAACTGCTATTTTGTTTTTTTACTTTTTTCAACACTAGCAGCTTTTCTAGCTTTGAATTTCTCAACTCTACCTGCAGTATCTATAACTTTTTCATTTCCAGTATAAAAAGGGTGACAAGCAGCACAAATTTCAACATTTATATTTTCTTTTGTTGATCCAAAGTCATAACTAGCACCACAAGCACAAACAGTAGTTGCTTTATCAAAATATTTTGGATGTATATCTTTTTTCATAGATTGAGATAATAACAGAATTAAGTAAAAAATGCAATAGTGATTAAGAATTTAATAAGTCTATATCCTTCTCAAATTGCAAGGCTCTTTTCGCCACTGATGCACCATAACCATAATACATATAGTTAGTTAATCTACTTCCCATTAAATATAAACCTCCATAATATTTTGATGCTGAACAAGCCCATATATCACTTTTCTTCGTAAAAGCAGTTTTGCACCTATCTTGATTATCTTTAAGTAAAACAGCAGAAGCAGTGAAGGCATGTAAGTTTTCAAATGGAGATGGGTATTTTATACCAAGAATTTTTGAAACACGCCCCATTATACCATTCCATGTTTCTGGCATAAATTGAGCCGGGCCCATAGCTCCACCATAATTACCATCTCTACAGATAGCACAAGATACTGGAGTTTTGTCTGGATCAAGTCCAAGATTACTCATAATACTTAGAAAAGCGGGCTTTTGAGTATCAGACATAACTGTTTTTCCAGTAATACAAGACGACGGTTGATTGTAAGTACACCTACCGATATTTTTACCTATTGTATTATCAACGGCAGATTCTTGAAACAAAACCGCAAGGACTAAAGCAGAACTAACACCAATAGTACTTTCATATGGCTGTATAAGTTTTAAAGCGTCACCAAAAGAAATCTCTTGACCCCCAACAGTCTTAAACATTCTACTTCTAATTTGATTTTTTTGTCTCTCCTTTTCTGATATAGAAGCTTGATACAAACTTTCTTGTCCTTTAGAAAATTTTAATAATTCCTGCTTTTCTTTTTTATAATTTTCTAATTTTCTTTTTTCTACATCCTGTTCAAACTTTAATTTTTCTTCTTGAGATTTTCTATCTTCCAAATTCTTTTTTTCTGATTCAGAATCTTTCTTAACACCAGTTAATTCACCTATCAAATCTCTTAATCTTTTATTTATAGTAGAGTAGTCATCTATATCCTTAAATAAATCAGAAATATCTTCACTTGAAAGAACCGTCTCTACAATAGAAATATTGCCTATATCATAAGAATCTTTCATCATTTTAGAAATAGACTTCTTTATCTCATTCATTCTAACAGATAATTCACCAATATATTCTTTTTTAGCTACGATATTTTCACCTAGTTGTTTAATCTTTGCATTTCTAGCCTTTATCTCAAGCTCTGTCTTATTGATATTATAATTTATCTCACCAATAGCCTTCTCTAATTCCGATGATTGTTTCTGAGTATTCTCAAGAATCTTTTTTTGTTCTATTATTTCCAAATCACACTGATCGAGAATCGCCTGAAGTTGTCTGTCTGTCTTACCTTCGACACTATCACTACAAGAAACAGCATACGTATCTGTATACACCAAAGACAAAAAAAATAAACACAAAAAAACTTTTTTTAACATTTATATCAATTCTACTATAAAATATAAAAAAATACAGAAAAAAACTGCCTTTCGGCAGTTTTTTTCTGTATTTTTTTATTTCTTTTCTTCAGTACCTTCTGTTTCGTCTCCTTCTTTAGCTTCCTTTCCTTTCTTTTGAACTTCTATCGATGATAGATCAACAGGTGTAGATTCTACAACTTCATCTTTTGGTTCATAAACAGAAACAACAACTTCTTCTTGATTTTCTTTTATTTCAACTCCATTAGGTAATTTTAAGTCTTTAGCTATAATAACATCTTCAAAAGTATTTAGAGATGATATATCAACTTCAATCTTTTGTGGTAAATCTTTAGGCAAAGCTTCAATTTTAATTTCATGCATAACCTTAACCAATACACCACCAAGAGTTTTTACAGCAGGAGCAACACCAACGAATTCCAAAGGAACATCTATTTCTATTTTCTTTCCTTTTTCTATAGCATAAAAATCAGCATGTCTTGGTTTATCTGTAACTGGATCATTATCAATCTCGTGTATAAGAACATCTACATCTATACCATCACCATTTAAATTTATAATTGTAGATTCTCCGGCTTCTTTTAATGTTTTTTCAAAATCTGAATAAGAAATCATTATAGGAGTAGAAGCTTCTTTTTTACCATAAAAAACAGCTGGCATTTTACCTGCCTTTCTTATTTCAGACAAACTACTTTTTGGATCTCTTTTTTCTACTTTTAATGTAAGCATAGTGAAAGTATTATATATATTTTAAGCAAAAAAGCAAGTGCGCTTGATTTAGTATTATAAAAAATTGAATATTTTTAATTTTTCTTCTACCACACTCTCAACTGCCTTTATAGTCTTATCCATATATTTATATGGCGCAACCTCAGCTGTTTTTTCTTTTAATTCATCCTCTAAAGCTCTTCTAAAAGCCACCCTAAGTTCGGTATTAACATGAACAATCGAAACACCATTTTTAATAGCATTTTTAATATCATCAGATGAGTTACCAGAAGCACCGTGCAAAACCAAAGGAATCTTTACTACTTCTTTAATCTGTTTAACTCTTTCAATATTCAAAGCTGGATCAATACCACCCTTAAGCATACCGTGAATATTTCCTATCGCTGGCGCTAACATATCTACCCCTGTCTCTTTTACAAATTTCTCCGCTTCTTCTGGTTTAGTTAAAAATTCTTCAGTTATTTTTACACCTTCAGGAAGAGTATCTAATACTTTTGATGACGAACCTATAAAACCCAATTCAGCTTCTACAATAATATCCTTATTTTTTGATCTAGCGTATTCAACACATTCTTTTGTTAATCTAACATTTTCTTCATAAGGTAAATTTGTTGCGTCAAAAATAACAGCATCATATCCTGCATCAATACACTCTTTTACTCCTTCTACAGAATAAGTATGATCTGCATTTAAAAATATTGGATAATCATATTCATCCCTCAAACTTTTTACGAGAGCTACAGCCTGTTTTGTTCCTATAAATTTTCTTTCACCTTCCGCTGTTCCTATAATAACCGGTAAATCAAGTTTCTTCGCGGCGTCAAAGATACCCCTCAATGTTTCAAGATTTGAAATATTAAAATGTCCTATAGCGACGCCCTTATCTTCCGCTTCTTTTATATACCGTCTTAGTGTTTTTCTTTTTTTATTTATACCAAAATTTAAAAAATTCATATTTTTATTTTATAAAATTAGCAAACACAAAACCTAATAATAAAAGAAAGAATAGTAATATTATAAAAACATAAAGAAAAATAACAGACCAAAACAAGATAGGTTGTTCAGGTTTTTTAACACTCAAACCACCACCGAGGTAAGCTTTATCCTTTTTAAAAGCAATTACCAAAAATGTTAAAAAAATAGAAATTATTAAAAGTATTACTAAAGGAAATATTATTTTTTCTTTCATATTTTTCTCATCTCATTAATAGCTTCGCCGATATCTTCACTTTCATAGATAGCTGAACCAGAAACAAGTCTATTTACTCCAGCTTTTACTAAATCATCAGCATTTTCAAAATTTACACCACCATCAACACTAATTATGGTTTCTGGAAAAGCCTGTCTGAGTTCTCTTATTTTACCCAAAACTCTTTCATCAAAATATTGCCCCTGAAAACCAATATCTCTAATACCCATGAACTGCACAAAATCAACTAATGATCTACCATTCTCATTTGATTTAAGTAAATCGTAAATAATTTCATTTGGAGTTTTGATATTTAACGAGATTCCTATTTCTATACTTACAGCAGATTCTCCATAATAACCATATCTATTTTTTATATCTTTTATAAACTCAAGAAGGTTCTCTGAAGACTCAATATGCAAAACAATTCTCTTTGCTCCAGCCCTAACCCAATCCTCAAAAACTTTCTCTGGATTTTTAACCATCAAATCAACTTCAAAATCTAAAGTCTGCCAAAAAGGAAAGCCGTCTGATTCATTTACGATTTTATCAAAATCACCCTCATAGTCACCTGCATACGGCCAACTTTTTGATGGAACAAAAATACCATCACAAATATCTATTTGAACATTATGTGTTAAACCATTAACCAAAGCCATCTTATCTTTCAAGTCTTCAAAAGACTCTGGAATTATTGCTGGAATTATTTCTGTCATTTACCCGAGAAAATTTTTGCCAATAAAAATTGTTTGTTTCGACATAACAATCAATGGTATTAAACTAATCTTATTTGAAATCATATTTTTGTGGTATTTTTTAATTTTTAACAAACATTGGCAAAAACTTTAACGGGTTCATTTAAACTCTATATTATTTTTAATCTCCCTAGATACAGCCTCAATTTTTTTAATTCTTCTTGTATGTCTATCTTCACCAGAAAATTTTGTCTCTAACCATTTTTTAACTGCTTTCTTTGCTGTTTCAACATCTATAAACCTCGCGCCAAGAGAAAGAATATTTGAATCATTATGCTCTCTACCTAATTTAATAATGTCTGTTTGAAAAAAACCAGCATCACCATAATAAACAATTGCTCTAACATTTGGAAAACGATTCGCTACAATAGCTTCGCCTTGTCCAGAACCACCTAAAATTATTCCTTTTGAACTTTCTGGATTTAAAGCAACCGCCTTTGCAACAGGAGTAATGAAATCTACATAATCATCTGTATCATCATATTTAAAATTACCCAAATCCACAACTTCATACCCCATCTTTTCCATATAAGGAACTAAAGATTCCTTAATAACAAAACCAGCATGATCAGTACCTATAAATATTTTAGGTCTATGACTGATAATTCCAATTTCTTTCATATGATACATTGTATCACTTATTAATAAGTAATAAAAATTATTTAAGCAAATCTAAGAGAACTTTCTTAATTATTTGTGGGTTTGCAGAACCTTTTGTAGCTTTTATTGTTTGTCCGACAAAAAATTGCAAAGATGCTTCTTTACCAGCCTTATAATCATCAACTACTTTTGGATTATCAATGATTAATTTTTGAATTATTTCTTTTAATAACCCCTCATCATTTTGTTGTAGTAGACCCTCTTTCTTAGCCATTTCTTCTGGATCGATATCTTCTTTTATAATTCTTGCAATTAAATCCTTTGCTACTCTAGACGATATTTTTCCTTCCACAAGCATTACAACAATTTTTGAGAAACTATCAAAACTAGGAAACTTATTAACAGATTCTTTTGTCATTACACCAACCAAATCAGATGAAATATAATTGGAAGCAATTTTCACAAAATCTTTATTATCAATAAATTTTTGTATAACTTTCTCAAAGAAATTTCCTAACTCCACATTATTAACAAAGCCTTCTGCATCTTGTTCTTTAATTCCTAAAACTTTTATATATCTATCTCTTCTTTGCCATGGTAATTCTGGTAATTCTTGTTCTAACTTTTTTAAATCAAAAACTTCTGGAACCATCATCTTTGGTATATCTGGATCAGGAAAATATCTATAATCATGTGAATCTTCCTTTATTCTTTGAGAATATGTTTTCTGTTTGCTTTCATCCCAACCACGAGTTTCCTGTATTATTTTCCCACCATTACCTAAGACTTCTATATGTCTTTCTATTTCATATGCTATAGCTCTTTCGACGGCTTTAAAAGAATTTAAATTTTTAACTTCTACTTTTGTGCCTAGCCTATCTTCACAATCACTAACAGAAATATTGGCTTCAACTCTCATTTCACCCTTCTCCATATTTGCATCACCAGCACCCAAATACTGCAACAGCAACTGTAGTTCTTTTGCAAAATCTGAAGCTTCTTTACCTGAATGTATAACAGGTTCGGTAACAAGTTCCATAAGTGGGACACCAGATCTATTAAAATCAACTAAAGAAAAATCACCTTGATCATGTGAAGATGAAGCAGTGTCTTCTTCTAAATGAATTCTGGTCAATCTCACACCTTTTATATATCCACCAGAGACTAGCGGGTATTTATATTGACTTATTTGATACCCTTTAGGAATGTCTGGATAAAAATAATTTTTTCTATCCCATTCAGTAAAATTAGCAATAGTTGAACCACAAGCCAATCCGACTCTAATCACATGCTCAATAGCTTTTTTATTTAAAACGGGTAAAGTTCCAGGTTGTGCAGTACAAACAGAACATATGTTTGTATTAGGTTTTTCTTCATCTGGATCATTCTTACAAGAACAAAACATCTTTGTCTTAGTCTTTAATTCAGCATGTATTTCAAGCCCTATAGTAGCCTTATATTTACACTCTTTTTCCATATGTCAGTATGTTATCATAAATAATCAAAAAAAGAAGTTCTTAACAGAACTCCTTTTTTATTTATTCCTCTCTTAAAACTTTTATTAAATTATCTTTTAATTCTTTGACTGAATTATTATCATATACCGTAGTACTAAAAACTTTATCATTCAATTTTTGTATTTTTTTAATCACAGAATTTAAAGTCTTTTCATCAACTAAATCTGTTTTTGTTAAAATGATAACTTCTTTTTTATTTGCTAATTCCTCACTATAATCTTTAAGTTCTTTTCTTATAATCTTATAAGCTTTAACAACATCTTCATTTTCAAGTGATATGCAATGAAATAAAACTTTTGTTCTTTTTATATGTTTAAGGAATTTATGTCCTAAACCTTTACCTATGGATGCTCCCTCTATAAGACCAGGAATATCCGCAAGAATAAAACCATACATGTCACCAAGAGCTGGTTCAAGTGTAGTAAATTGATAAGCACCTATTTTAGATTTTGAGTTTGTGAGTTCATTTATCAAACTAGATTTTCCAGCATTGGGAAGACCAATAAGACCTGCATCAGCAACAAGTTCGAGCTCGATATAAAAATCTGCTTCTTCACCTGATACGCCATCTGTTTGATGTTCAGGTGCTCTATTTATGGAATTCTTAAAATGTTCATTACCAAGTCCGCCCTTACCACCATTAAGAATTTTTACTTCTTTTCCATCTTCTATAAGATTAAAGACTTCTCTAGTCTCAAGATTAGTTACAACAGATCCAATAGGTAAATCTATGACCAAATCTTCCCCATTCGCTCCGTGCATACTTTTTTTCATTCCCGCTTCACCATTCTCTGCTGAAAACTCTTTGGTATTTTTATATCTTTCAAGTATACCAATATCTCTTATAGCTCTGATATAAACATCACCACCCTTTCCACCATTTCCACCAGCAGGACCAGCTAATTCTATCCCCTTCTCATGTCTCCATCTTGTAACGCCATCCCCTCCTTTTCCTGCTTTTATATGTATTTTTAATTCATCTATTAGAGCCATATTTTATTTTTATTAATTATTAACTGCTATTTTTGCCATCTCCATTGCACCCTCAAAAGTTTTTGCTGTACAAAGAAATCTTCTTATATGACAAAATCTAGCATCTTTTACTCCACTTATCAAAGCTAATTCATCTTTTTCTTTACCTGCCCAACTTTCTGGAAAATCTTTTCTATTCCTAAAAATTTTAGGATTATCTTTCACCGCATCGATTCTCCAACCTCCATCAGAAAAATTTTTTGATATAACAAAAAGTGGCTCATCATATTTATTTACAATATCTTTCCAAGGCAAATCTTTATCTAAAGTTAATATTCTTTTGTCTTCTGTACTATTATAAATCTTTTCTATTTCAACTTTTGCAACATGTTTAACCTCTACAATATCTTTTGCTCTTTTTATTTCTCTTTTTAGTATAGTAATCGCAAATTCTACTGCTTTAATAAAAAACTTATCTATCTTATCTACACCTTCTTTGTCAGTTGGATTCATATGGTGAATTAAATCAGATACGGTAAAAGGAAATACATCATCATAAATATTATTATAAAGAATTATTCCATTATCTTCCGCATCAAGTGATTCTATAATCTTTTTATCAATATATTCTGCAACTTCTTTATTACCACATATTTTTTCTCCAAAACTTTTCCATAGTGAACCGAAACTTGCGTATGGTATACCATCAGTTCTTTTACCAGCCCATCCCTCTTGATGATGATCAAATCTCCTCTCGCCATCATACTCGAAACCTACATCAAAAACATAATCTGCTTTTTTAATCTCTTCTTCATCTCTCGTTCTTTTTATATCCAAACTATCAGGAAAAACATTTTTATAAATACAAAAAGTAGCAACAGAAAAAACATCATCAGCATGAAATTTGCCGTTATGAACAACTATTTTTGTCTTTTTTTTCTTCCAGAACATTACTTTTTCAATAATTGTTTTATTTCTTCTAAATCTTTGGACATAAAAGAAATCTTTTGTGCGAGATTTTTAATCTCTTCTTCTTCTCTTTTTATTTCCTCTTCTGTCTTTTCATCAACTCTCTTTTCCCTTTTTATACCAGAAAGAATAATTCTATCTCCTATCATTATAGACACAAAAAGTCCCGTAAGAAGCAAAAGACCAACGGTCCATATCAACGTAAACGGCTCATAAAAAAATAACCCCCAAAAACCATTTGCCTTAAAAAGTATAGATCCCTCACTAACCATATCAGAAAAACTTCCACCCAACATAAGCTTATCTGCTGTGTGCCATATTGCTCTCCAAAACATCACAGTAAGTGAACCTCCTATAAAAGCATAGAGCATTGATCTATGACTCAGCCTTGATCTTACCTTGTCTTCTAATCTATCAAAGTATTTAATTATAAATCTAATCATGATTAAAATTATACACTATTTTATAAGTTTTTTCCCACTCATTCCTTTAGGAATTTTTATACCCAAGATAGCTAATATAGTTGGGGCTATATCAGATAATTCTCCCTTTATAACTTTAAATTTATTTGATGTAACAATAAAAGGAACTGGATTTGTAGTATGAGCGGTATGTTTTTCGCCAGTCTTAAGATCGACATTAACTTCAGCATTTCCATGATCTGCTGTAATAACAGAAATAATTCCTTTTTTGTTTGCAGCTTCCAACACCCTACCAAGTTCTCTATCTGTCACTTCAATAGCTGTTTTAATGGCTTTCTCATTTGCAGTATGACCAACCATATCTGGATTGGCAAAATTTACAAAAATAAAATCTGTTCCCTTTTCTATTTCTTTTATAGTAGCATCTGCTATTTCCTTTGCTTTCATCTCTGGAGCAAGATCGTGAGTAGGAACATCTTTTCTACTTTCTATAAGAATATGTTTTTCTTTTTTATAAGGTTTTTGTTCTCCACCATTCAAAAAATAAGTCGCGTGAGCAAATTTTTCTGTTTCTGCAACATGTGTTTGGGTCAAACCAACCTTAGATATCTCCTTGGCTAAAGTCGTATTTATTTTTATAGGAGAAAAAGCAACTTCTGTTTTTAATTTCTTATCATATTGAGTCATACTAACAAAACATAAGTTCATTTTATTTTTCTTCTCTAGAATTTTCTGAGAAATCATTCTGGCTCTATCAGCCCTAAAATTAAAGAAAAATACACCATCATTTTTATTTATTGCGTAAGAATGACCGTTTTCTTTAGGAATTATAACAGGTTCAAAATATTCATCTGTTATATTTTGTTTATAAAAATCCTTTGCTACTTGTGAAGCTGTTTTATGCCATACTAACTTTCCTTCATTTTTAAAAAGCATACCAGTCGCCTTTTCTAACCTATCCCAATTACTGTCTCTATCCATCGCATAATATCTTCCGCAAATACCTGCTATATAACCAACACCAATCTTCTCAATTTCTTTTTGTAATTCTTCCAAAAATATAGCAGCACTCTTTGGTGGTGTATCTCTACCGTCAGTAAAAGGATGTATATAAATATCTTTTATACCAGCTTGTTTAGCCGTTTTTAAAAAGTAATATAAATGTTCAGTGTGAGAATGTATTCCACCAGGTCCCAGAAGACCTATTACATGTAATGCTGAGTGATTTTCTTTTACATGGTCAAAAAGTTTTTTAAAAGCAGGATTTTTTATAAAAAGTCCTTTTTTACCAGAGTCACTTATACGAACAAGGTCGGTAAAGACAACATCCCCACAACCAATAGTAGTATGTCCGACTTCACTATTTCCCATTTGCCCTTCTGGTAAACCAACAGCTCTTCCACTAGCTTCAAGTAAAGAATGCGGGTATTCACTCCATATTTTATCAAAAACAGGTTTATCAGCAGAAGCTATAGCATTGTGTTTTTTATCTTCTCTGTATCCCCAGCCATCAAGGATAATGAGCATGGCCTTTTTATCATCTTTTTTATTTATCTTGGCTTTTTTCTTATTTATTTTTTTCATTGTTTTATATTGGGATATATTAACACACATTTGGGAATATTTATTTTCAATAATACCCAAATCAATAAAAAATCTCAACAAATTACAAAAAATATTTTCAATAAAAAATGGCCACATAATAAAATTAAAAAATAAAAAAGTTCCCTGTTTTTCACAGGGAACTTTTAAAAATTAAATTTAAATAATTTAAACTTTTAAAGCCGACTTCCCTGGGTATTCGGCTTTTTTGCCGAGTTCTTGTTCAATTCTCAATAATTGATTGTATTTACAAATTCTTTCACTTCTACATAGAGAACCTGTTTTAATCTGTCCTGTTCCTAGACCAACAACCAAATCTGCTATTGTACTATCTTCTGTTTCTCCTGATCTGTGTGACACCACGCTTGTATATCCTGCTTTCTTTGCCATATTTATAGCATCGATTGTCTCTGTTACCGTACCGATTTGATTCAATTTTATAAGTATTGAATTTCCTGCTTTCTTCTCGATTCCTTCTTTCAATCTCTTAATATTTGTAACGAATAAATCATCTCCAACGATTTGAACTTTCTTTCCCAACTTCTTTGTAAGAAGTTCATATCCACCCCAATCATCTTCTGCAAGTCCATCTTCAATAGAAACTATAGGATATTTGCTAACAAGATTTTCATACCAATTAACCATTTCCTCGCTTGTAAGTTCTTTCTTTTCTGAAGCGAGTATGTATTTACCCTTTTCTTTATCAAATAGTTCACTTGTCGCACCATCAATAGCAATAGAAATATCCTTTCCTGGTTTATATCCAGCAGCTTCTATAGCTTCTATAATAACTTGAATAGCTGCTTCATTATTTGGTAAAGATGGAGCATAACCACCTTCATCTCCTACAGAAACATTCATTTTCTTTCCCTTCAAAATTTTCTTTAAAGCGTGGAAGGTTTCTGCTCCATATCTCAAAGCTTCTGCAAAAGTTTTTGCACCAATAGGCATAATCATAAATTCCTGTAAATCTGTAGAATTTTCTGCATGTCTTCCACCATTTATAATATTCATCATAGGAACAGGAAGTCTAACTGAATTACCGGTTTTTCCTATTTCTTTAAAATATTTGTATAAAGATTTCTTTTCGCTTTTTGCTACAGCATGAGCAAAAGCAAGTGAAATGCCCAAGATAGCATTCGCACCTAAGTTTGCTTTGTTTTCTGTACCATCAACTTCGATCATTTTTTGATCCAATGTTTTTTGGTTCCATTCTTTTCCAACAAGAGCTTTCTTCAAAGTCGTATTAACATTTTCGACTGCTTTCAAAACACCTTTGCCACCATATCTTTTTTTATCTTCATCACGAAGTTCAACTGCCTCATAGCTTCCTGTAGATGCACCTGATGGTACAGCTGCTCTTCCGAAAGAACCATCTCCTAAAGTAAGGTCAACCTCAACTGTTGGGTTTCCTCTTGAATCCAGTATTTCTCTGGCAAAAATTTTTGAAATTTTATGCATATTTTAAAATTATTAATTATTAATGTATTTACCCCAGTCAAACAAAAAACGCAGTTTGACGGGGTTTAGAAAAATATAGTCACAATGTTCCTTATTTTTCTAAAAACAAGTAGGTTGATATTTTATCACACTATTTTTTAAAAAATATATGTTGATAAAAACAGGACAATAAGAATTTAATAAGAGCAATTTTGCTTCGCAAAATTGCTCTTATTAAATTTTCATAATTAAAAACAAAACCGCCCACTTAAGTCCATTAAGCAAACGGTTTTTATAATTAAGAATTCTTTTCAAGGAAACTAGCTATTTTTCTAGCAATCCATACCTGTCGACTTACGATATCAACAGGTCTAACCAAGACATTAGCTTTGAAAAAATGTTTCTTTTCACTAATGGTTAAGTCTATAGAAGCGACAGAACCATCAATTTCGAAGAAACAGTCTGTTCCAAAACGAAAGTCCAATCTGGTACCAACAGAGACAAAGAGTCTTAAATTTCTACTTTGTTTTTCACCAAGAACAAAACGTACGGTTTGAAAAAGTCTCATCGAAAGTTCTGTTTTAGGTCTTTTAGGATTCCAGTGGTTAAACAACCCCTGTTTTTTCTTCACCTCCTCAACAGAGTCAAAGAAATTTGTCCTCGTTGTCTGCTCTCCCCGCAATCTCAAATCAACACGAGAGATACCTAAGACCAAACGTTCGAAATCTTCTCCCGTTTGAACATTCAACATTTTTCCTCCTTTCTTTTAAGAATTGAGTAATTCCTTTCTCATACTAGACAAATAAACAAAACTCGTCAATATTTTAAAAAATATTGACGAGTTTTGTTTCTATATTTTATGCACCGTGGAATTTTTTATATTTTTTTCACTTCCATCCCAGTACCATATCGCTTCGCTCTAGTTACGGGACTACGCTTTTTTAACAATTAACCTAATTTTATTTTCCATGACAATGTTTATACTTTACCGGAGTTCCATCTGCTTTTTTCGCTCCGCAAGGACAAGGATCATTTCTGCCAATTTTATCTTCGTGCTTTTGAGAAACTACATGATTATTATCTTCTTTGCCTTCTGCTCCAGCTAACTTCATATTTTTTTGAGTTTCTTTCAACTTCTCTTCTTCAGCCTGAAAAGCTCCGGCTCCTATATGTGAAAGTAAATTCAATATTTGGTCATTTATAGATTCTTGCATTTCTTTAAACAATCTCAATCCCTCTTTTTTGTATTCAACAAGTGGATCTCTTTGACCATAAGCTCTCAAGTTTACACTTCCACGCAAATAATCCATCATTTCCAAATGATCAACCCAGAACATATCGATAGACTGAAGCATTATTATTCTTACAATTCTGTAAAATTCCGCTTCACCGATCAATGATATTTTTTCTCTAATTATATTTTTATGTACTTCATCAAAAGCAACTTCTTCTAGTTTAGATTTTATAATCTCAATATCTCCTAAAAGAATTTTTCTTCTTCTTTCATAAACTGTTTTTCTCTGAAAATTTAAAACATCATCGTATTCCAAAACATGTTTTCTAGAATCAAAGTTAAAACCTTCAATTTTTGTCTGAGCGCTTTCAAGAGATCTAGTAATCAAATAGTTCTCAATAGGTTCGTCTTCTGCAATACCAAACTTTCCCATCATTTTCTTTACAGTATCTGAAGCAAAAATCCTCATCAAAGAATCCTCCAAAGAAACATAAAACTGTGTCATACCAGGGTCTCCCTGTCTTCCAGATCTACCCCTTAGCTGATTGTCTATTCTTCTTGCATCATGTCTTTCTGTACCTAAGACAGCCAAACCACCAAGCTCTTTTACCTTCTCATATTTTTCTTTATCAAAAGGAACGCCACCAAGTTTAATATCAACACCTCTACCTGCCATATTTGTTGCAACAGTAACGGCTCCTATCTGACCGGCTTGCGCAACGATTTCTCCTTCCTTCTCGTGATTCTTAGCATTAAGTACGTTATGTGGTACACCCTCTCTCTTCAAATATTCAGAAAGAATTTCGTTTTTTTCAATAGAAACTGTACCTATAAGAACAGGTTGGCCGTTCTTATTTAATTCTTTTACTGTTTTAGCTAAAGCTTTAAACTTTCCATTTTCTGTTTGAAAAATTAAATCATTTAAATCTTTTCTCTGAACTGGTTTATTTGTAGGAACAGGAATTGTGTCCATATGATAAACCTTGAAAAATTCTTCTGTAGAAGTAAGAGCGGTACCAGTCATACCAGCGAGCTTTTTGTACATTCTAAAATAATTTTGGAATGTAACAGAGGCAAATGTCCTAGATTCTTTTTGAAATTTTACATTCTCTTTTGCTTCTATCGCTTGATGTAACCCCTCTGACCATCTTCTACCAGGTTGAAGTCTTCCTGTAAATTCATCGACTATAACTATCTCTCCGTCCTTAACAACATAATCTTTATTAAGTTCAAAAAGAGCTTTTGCTTTCGTGGCTGTTTCTAAATGGTGAACATATTTTATTCCTCCATCTGTATAAATATTTTCTACATTAAGAGCTTTTTCTGCTTTATTTATTCCAGCATCTGTAAGTTGTATTGCTTTATGTTTTTCGTCTACAGTAAAATCAACATCTTTTTGAAAGCTCCTAACAATCTTTGCAAAGGTATCATACAAAGTTCCAGAATCAGAAGTTGGAGCAGAAATAATAAGTGGGGTTCTTGCTTCATCTATAAGTATTGAGTCAACTTCATCAACAATAGCAAAATTGTATTCTCTTTGCCTGAGATCAGAAAAATTATACTCAATATTGTCCCTTAAATAATCAAAACCGAATTCATTGTTTGTACCATAAGTTATGTCTGCTTGGTAAGCCTCCTTTCTAGTACATGGTCTCAAAAATTCATATATAACTTTAAAAGAACCGATTTCATCTCTTTTTTCATCAAGTTCTTTATGATTAGGATCATATATATATGAAGTCTCGTGGTT
>JACCEE011219613.1_pt1 | contig 19581 bp, 15 predicted proteins | sample 7449931 | NCBI WGS metagenome assembly JACCEE01 (sample SAMN15323457, study PRJNA562643) | freshwater metagenome | isolation source: river surface water | place: USA:Blue River Watershed | collected 2017-08-19 | reverse complement strand
TTTAGTTGCTATTAAAGATGATAAAATATTTTTTATTCAATGTAAAAATCATAATAATACTTTATGTATTAATGATTTACAAGGTTTTTATTTTTTATTACATGAATATGATTTAAATGGTATTGTTATTTATTCTAATGAAATTAGTTCACGAATTAAAGATTTATCTAATAAAGTACAATATATTCATATACCTTATAATAATCAAATTATAGATGTAGATTATAGTTTTTTAAATTATATTAATATAAATCCTAAATATTATCAATTAGAAGCATATAATTTATTAAAAAATGAAAATAGATTAATTTTTATCTTTACCATCTGGAATGGGAAAAACTTTTACTAGTTTTTTAATTGCTAAAGAATATGATAATATAATTTATATTTCTCCTTTACGTTTTTTAGCTAAACAAATTTTAGATCAAGTTTATGATTATTCAAATAAATCATATAATCCTATTTTAATATCATCTGATGAAATACGAAATACAGATATTATTGAACAAATATTAATGAATAAAAATTTATTATCTATTACATTTGATTCAGTTGATATTTTAATAAAAATTATTGAATTAAAAAATTTATCTACCTAATATAAAGAAGATATGATTATGATTGGAATAATAATATTATTGATGAAATTATAAATTATTATCAAACTTATACATTTGTAATAAATTCAAATAATATTAGTAAAAAAGATTTAGATAGAATTAACAATTGGTGGAACTAAAATTAATATTTTTTTTAAAAAAATTGATAATAATTATATTTACTAAATATAATTATTATTATGTATAAATACCTAATTTTATGATAATTGTCTAATTTATTTTTATAATTAGTCAATACACATTTTATAAATTAAGAAAGTGTTAAATTATGTTATAAAATATAGATATGCTTTAAAACATATATAAAATTAATTTATTATTTAATAATTTATTAAAAAAATTGATAATAATAATATTTATTAAATATTATTATTATTATATATAAATGTTTAGAAAAATAAATTAATTTTATGATATAAGTGGAAATATTAATAAATAATAATCAAAATAAACACACTTTATATTTAATTCTATATAATATATCAAAGTTATTATTAAAAAATTATAAATTCTTTTTTTTATAATTATCAACATATAATTTTAATTCATTTTTTATATCATCAATAATATTTCTAATATCTTCATTTTGAATTACGAATTCTTCATTTCTATTTATTTTTTGTATTTTTAATTTATTAATATTAAAAATATTATTATCATATTTACAATTATAATTAAAATTTATAACAATAATTGGTTCTGAAATATTATTTATTTTAATGTTTAATGTATGTGAATTTAATGAATATGTATTAGTTAATCTAAATCTAACATCAATTTTACAATCAATATTAAAATAATTATCAATATATTTTTTTAAAGGATTTAAATCTATTTGTAATTCATCATATGTTTGCCATTCATTTTTTATTAATTTTTTTACTTTATCTTTATCTTGATTAATTAAATTTTTTAAATTATTTGATGCATTAATACTATATGAAGAACTAGTTGTAGAAATTTCTACACCTATTACATCATTTAATGATTTACCTAAAAATTTATTCCATCCTATATCTTCATTATCATTAGTTTTCCATTCATTTAAATAATATGTTTTAGGATCATATGGTATATATATTATTTTATCAATAATATTTAATTCATCATTTGAACAATCATTATTTAATGCTAAATTAATAATATTATTATAATATGTTAACCATTCTTTTGGAGAATTAATATTATCTAAATTTAATGATTTAATAATATCAATTGCTTCATTATAAGTATATACTTTATTAAATAAAAAATCTCCATAACATAACCAATCATTTTTATAATATAAATGAGGTTTATCAATAGCATAATTATTTTTAGTAAATTCAATTAAATTAAATAAATTATTAATTTTGCTTTTTTGAACTATTGTTTTTAAAACATCTAATTTAATATTTGATAATTTTTCATTTGTACTTTGTATTTCTAAAGAATTAAAAATTGTATTAGATATATTATTATGTTTATCTAAATCTGTAAAATTATCTGTATTTTTATTGTAATCATTTTCATCAATATTAATAATATTATCTACTAATCCTGATTTTTCATTTATATTCTCATCATCATTTTCATTTTTAAAATTTTTACTTTCTCCTTTTGTTTTTCTAGTATAATATCTTGGATTATTTTGTTCTGGTGGTTCTCTTAAAATATCACATACCTCTCTTATTTTTTTAAATTTACTAGAAAATGCACTTTCATTATTATTATTAATTATATAAATTTTAGTTGGTAAAATTATATAAGCTTTATCTTTTATAAAATTAGTATTATTATATTTTCTTAATGCTCTACCTATATTTTGAACAATTACAGTTTCTGAATTTCTTTCTTCTGCAAATAAAATACTATCACATATTGGTATATCAATACCTTCATTAAAAATATCAACAGATAATAATATTTTTGATATTCCATCATAAGTTTCAAATTCTTTTTTATTAAGTTCTTTTTCTTTTTTATTTTGATCTTTTGTATCTGATATATAATATCCAACTTTATTATTTAATTTATTAATTTTTATATGTTTATTTAATATATCACATAAACATTTTGCTTTTGTTTGATTTGATAAAAAAACTAATGTATGTTTTAATTTATAAATATTTATTGTTTTTAATAAATATTGTGCTACTATATCAAAATAAATTTGTTGTTGTTCTTTTTTATCATCAATAAATTTTAAATCATCAAATGCTTTTTTTACATCATTATCTTCATTACTATCAAAATCACTTAAATAAACTACATCAAAATCTAGAATATAATTATCTCTCATTCCTTCATAAAATGTATATTCATAAAATACTTTACCATAAATATTTTCATTTGCCATTGAATATATAATATTATTATCAGTATAACTATCTTTTTGATTTCTTTTTATAATTTTTAATGGTGTTGCAGTCATAAAAAGATATTTATCAGGATAAAAATATACATCTTCATTTTCATCTAATATTTTTTTTGCTATTTTTAAATCATTATTATTACTTACTAAATTATGTGCTTCATCTAATGTTAATAAATTAGGTGTTATTTTTTTATTTACATTTTCTGTATTATTATAACTTGAAATAGTATTTATAATATCAATAATTGATTGATATGATGTTATAATTAATATTCTTTTGTTTTCTAAAATATATCTTGCTTTAAGAATATCTATAATATCATCATTTTCTAATAATTTTATATTATTTTTTTTTATTAAATTAAAATATTCATTAAATTTATCTTTATCAAAATTATTATTTTTATAATTTTTTTTTATTATATCTGTTTTAATTTCAGATATTTTAAAATCAGATACTTTTATTAAAATATCTATTTCTAATTTTTCTATATACATCCATTCAATTATTTCTTGGACTATACCTTTAACTAATAAAATTCTAGATGTTGCATATATAAAAAAATCTTCATTATGTAAATTAATACAATTTTTTAAAATTTCATAAAAAGTTCGTGTTTTACCAGAACCACAACACATTGATAAAATACCTCTAGTATTTGATTCATTATAATAATAATTTTCAAAACTTTCTAATGCTTCGTTTTGATTATTACGTAAAATATTCATAAAATATGTTTACCTTTTGTTCTTAAAATTTTTAATTAATATATTTAATAATAAATCTTTATATATTTTTATGTTTTAGTTTATATACTTTTTTATATTACGAGATTTTATGACTAATTTATTTTTTTTACACAAGAATATAATATAAACTTTTAAATCAAGTATATAATCTTTTTAAAAAAAATTTACCAATTTTTATTTAAAAAAAATTTACCAATTTTTATTTAAAAAAAATTTACCAATTTTTATTTAAAAAAAATTGAATATACAAATCATTAATATTATAAATTAAATAATAATATAAAATGTTTTCAAATAATAGATTATTTTTATTAGAATTAGTTAAAATTAATGGTTTAAATTTAGAATTTATTCCTAATGTATTTAAAAATGATAAAGAAATTGTATTACAAGCTATTAAAAATCAAGAACATTCACTAGAATTTGCATCTGAAAAATTAAAAGATAATAAAGAAATAATTTTAGAATTAATCAATCAGTGTTCACTATTTTTTAATGTTGGTAATATTAATTTTTTACAATATATATCAGATAGATTAAAAAACGATAAAGAAATTATATTAAAAGCTATTCAAAAGAATATTAATGCAATAGTTTTTGCATCAAATGAATTAAAAAATGATATTGATGTAATATTAGAAATAATTAAAAATATAAATGTAAATGTATTTGGTAATATAAATGATTATTTATTAAATAATCGTTCATTGCAATATATATCTAATATATTAAAAAATAATAAAGATTTATTTTTAAAAGCTATTAAATATAATGGTTTAATTTTAAAATATATACCAGATGAATTAAAAAATGATAAAGAAATAATTTTAGAAGCTGTTCAAAATAATGGATTAGCTTTACAATTTGTATCTGATGAATTAAGAAATGATAAAGAAATTGTATTACAAGCTGTTCAAAATAATGGATTAGCTTTACAATTTGTATCTGATGAATTAAGAAATGATAAAGAAATTGTATTACAAGCTGTTAAAAATAATGGTTTAGCTTTACAATTTGTATCTGATGAATTAAGAAATGATAAAGAAATTGTATTACAATCTGTTAAAAATAAAGCTTTATCTTTAGAGTTTGCATCTGAACAATTAAGAAATGATAAAGAAATAGTTTTAAAAGCTATTGAAAATAATAGTTTAGCTTTAAAATATGCTTCAGAACAATTAAGAAATGATAAAGAAATAGTTTTAAAAGCTATTGAAAATAATGCTTTATCTTTAGAGTTTGCAACAGAACAATTAAGAAATGATAAAGAAATAGTTTTAAAAGCTATTGAAAATAATAGTTTAGCTATAGTATTTGCATCAGATGAATTACAAAATGATAAAGAAATAGTTATAATAGCTATTGCAAATTATAGTTTATTTTTAGAATATGCATCTGATAAAATAAAAAATGATAAAGAAATAGTTTTAATAGCTGTTAAATATGATGCTTTAATTATAGAATTTGCATCAAATGAATTAAAAAATGATATTGAAATAGTAATAGAAGCTGTTAAAAATGATTCTTCAAGTTTAGAATTTACATCATATGAATTTAGAAATAATAAAGAAATAATTATACAAGTTGTTAAAAATAATGGATTGGCTTTAGAATATATATCAGAAGAATTAAAAGAAGATAAAGAAATAGTATTAGAAGCTGTTAAAAATAATGGATTAGCTTTACAATATACAAGTAAAGAAATACAAAATGATAGAGAAATAGTTTTAAAAGCTATTGAAAATAATGGAGAAGCTATATATTATGCATCTGATAATTTAAAAAATAATAGAAATGTAGTATTAGAAGCAGTTAAAAAAACATATAATAGTTTAGAATATATTAGTAATTCTTTACTAAATGATATTGATTTTATTATTGATTGTATAATAATAAATGAAAAGTTAATATTAAGAGCAATAGATAATAATAATTATGCTATAAAATGTGAAAGTAAACAAAAACAAATAAATTTAATTAATAATAAAATTAATTTTATTAAAAATTTTATTAAAAATATAAAATTATATATATTAATTCATAACTTACAACATAATTTTGATACAAAAAATATTATATTAGATAAATTATTCTTAAATAACATTAATAATATTTCTAAAACTAGTCATTTTTATGATATTTTAAGTTTTATATTAAATAATCATTTTCAAATATTTATTAAAAATAATCAAAAATTTATTCATCATATTGTTAATAATTTAGAATATATACAATTATGTCAAGAACATAATATTCATATTTTTAATATTAATGAAATAACAAGTTATGGAGAATATAATTTTGATGATATTAAAAAAGAATATGAATTAAAATATAAAGATAAAATTGTTTTATATTATTAAATAAGAATGATATTGTATATATGTAATATATGTCTAAAACATATTAATATAAAATAATACTGAACAAAAATCTGAAAAAATATATTAAATGCAGATATATTTTGTTATGTTAAATTAAATTGTAATCCAATATTACCACAATATCAAAATATTACATTATATACAAACTTTAGTTAATAAAAGTACAAAAAAATTTATTGAACAATATATGATTTTAATAAAAATACAAAAAAAATTGATAAATTTAATAATTGTTATTATATATAATAATAATTATTATTAAAAATGTTTTTATATAATAAATTGTATTTTTTAGAGTTAGTCAAAAATAATGGTTTAAATTTAAAATTTATTCCTGATATATTTAGAAATGATAAAGAAATTGTATTAGAAGCATTTAAAAATAATAGTTTAGCTTTAGAATATGCAAGTGAAAAATTAAAAAATAATAAAGAATTATTTTTACAACTTATTAGAATAGACACGGAAGTTTTAGAATATATAAGTGAAAAATTATCAAATGATAAAGAATTAATTTTTGAAGCTATTTGCTTAGAAGGTAGATATTTACAAAATGCATCTTTTAGATTACAAAATGATAGAGAAATAGTTTTACATGCTGTTAAAGAAGATGGATTATCATTACGATATGCATCAAAAAGATTACAAAATGATAAAGAAATAGTATTAGAAGCTGTTAAAAACGATAAATATGATTATACTGACAGATGTGCTTTAGAATTTGCATCAAAAAAATTACAAAATGATAAAGAAATTGGATTAGAAGCTGTTAAAATGATTGGTATTGCTTTAGAATTTGTATCAAAAAGATTACAAAATGATAAAGATATTGTATTAGAAGCTGTTAAAAATAATAGTTTTGCTTTAGAATTTGCATCAAAAAGATTACAAAATGATAAAGAAATTGTATTAGAAGCTGTTAAAAATAATGGTTCTGCTTTAGAATTTGCATCTAAAAGATTACAAAATGATAAAGAAATAGTTTTAGAAGCTATTAAAAATAATGGTTTAGCTTTACAATATACAAGTAAAGAAATACAAAATGATAAAGAAATGGTTTTAATAGCTGTTCAAAATAATGGTTGTGCTTTAAAATATGCATCAGAAGAATTAAAAGAAGATAAAGAAATAGTATTAGAAGCTGTTAAAAATAATAGACATGCTTTGCGATTTACATCAGAACAATTAAAAAACGATACAAAAATAGTATTAGAAGCTGTTAAAAATAATGAACGAGCTTTAGAATTAGCATCAGAACAATTAATAAACGATAATAATTTTATTATAAATTGTATAATAAATAATAATAAAATTATAAATTATTATCCAAATAATAATTTATATTCATTAATTCATAACTTACAACATAATTTTGATATAGAATTAATTGTATTAGAAGAGTTGTTTTTAAATAATATAAATGATATTTCTAAAACTAGTCATTTTTATGATATTTTAAGTTTTATATTAATTAATAATTTTCAAATATTTATTGAAAATAATCAAAAATTTATTCCTAATATCATTAATAATTTAGAATATATTCAATTATGTCAAGAACATAATATTCATATTTTTAATATTGATGAAATAACGAGTTATGGAGAATATAATTTTGATTATATTAAAAAAGAATATGAATTAAAATATAAAGATAAAATTGTTTTATTTTATTAATATATGGTTTATCTTTATAAAAAATTGAAATAAATATATATTGATAAACATATATTTATTAATATATATTAATAAATGTCTGATATTGAAGAAGTCTTTTTAAAGACACAAAATATAATAACTTTACCTAATAATGAAACTATAGCTATGGTTTATCAAACAAATAGTTCAATGTTAATTGATTGGTCTGAAACTGATTTACCATATCCAAATATAGTATTTTTTGGTGGTAATGAAGTTGCTAAAAAAATAATTACTAATGTATTAAAAAAATTTAAACCAAATTCAGAACTTTTAATTATTGGTGACAATAATACATTAATAAATGGTAGAACACCAAGTTATATTGATGATTATAAATTTACAACATGTATAAGAATAAATAATTTTTATTTCAAATTAGTTTTTAATTCTGAATATTTTTATGTTCATAAAATTAAATCAAATGATATTGATTATAAATTTTTAATTTCTGAAATTATTTATAATTTTACAAATAAAATTAATTTTTATTGTAATAATGATTATAATGAACAAGTTGAAGAAATTACAAATGTATTAGTAAATATTTGTTTTCAAGATATGACATTATAGAAATTTATTTTATATAGAAAAAGCTAATGAAGCCATTCCTTCGGTAATTTTTAATATATTTAAACTTTTAGCATAAAAATTAATTGATATATTTTTATTCATATATTCAAAAAATAAATTATTTATTTTAATAAATACTTGATTAGCATCTAATAAACCCATATTACAACTACCACTAGGTTGATATGTTTCTGGTGTTAAAGCAAATGAATATAAATATATTCCTGGCGAAGGTATAACTGAATGATGTTTCCAAGATTCAATTAAATTATAATAATATCCATCTCTAATAGCCATTCTTTCAATACCATTAAATGATAATATTAAAGAGTCTAATGTATTTTCATTATGTATAGTTGGTATTACTTCAATATATCCATAATCTTTTAACATAAAATTAGATAAAATTGTTATACTAGTTTCATCATAATCAATAACTTTATAAATATTATTATAATATTTACTATTATAAATTTTTATATTATCATTTTTTTGAATTAAATGATTATTACCAATTATTAATTTAATATTTCCATATATTGTATTATCAATAATATCTGTAAATTTATATATTTTATTAAAATCATATCTATTCCAAATAGAAGTTTTACAAGTCCATATAAGTTCTTTAATAGGATTAACAAAATATATTAATTGATTTATATTAGTTGATGTAATATTATTTATTGGTAAATATTGGTGTTGATCTATTAAATATTCTAATGTATTTCTACCGAATTTTTTTCTTTCTTCTTGTTCAATATATATATAATCAATATATAATGAAACATTTAATATATTAATTATTTCATTAATATTAATATTATCTGTTAAATTATTTTCAAAAACTTCAAAAATACAACAATCAGATAATTCTTTTAATCTTAAATTAATTTGAATATCATGATATCTTAAAGCTAAAGCTGGTAATGATATTCCTGAATATTTAGAAAACCAAAATGGTAAAGGAATATATAACGAATAAGAAGGTTTTTTATTTGAATCATAAGTAATTAATTCAGGTACATTACCAATTATATTATTAAAATTATTTATTTGATTTAATGAAATTGTTAATTCATACCATATATTTAACATATCTGAATTTAAACGGTCAATTACTTGTCCACCTATTGAAATATCTATATAATCAATTAATCGTAATCCTATTTTTGGTAACCATGAAAATCTATAATGATTAATATTTTCAGTATTTAATAATTTTTTTATTTTTTCTAATTCTAAAAATAATTGATTATTATATAATAATGCATTATCACGATAATCAATTAAAAATTGTTTTAGAATATTTTTAAATTCTGTATTTTTTGCAATACTATAACTTGAAAATTGATATGTATTTTTTAATGTTGTTTCAAATATATTAACTATATCAAAATTAACATTATTATTTATTTTTTTTATAAATATATTTGAAAATGTATAATTATATTTATTATATTCTATCCAACTATCAGATTTTTTAAATAAATTTATTATATTTAAAACTGAATTATAATTTCCTGCAATACTTATTACTTCTTTCCATAATTGTCTCCATAAAATAAAAAAATTTTTTATAAATATTTTAAAATTTTTAAAAAAATCATTTAAATTATTATATTGTATTGTTAAGTCATTTATTAAAGAAGTTTTATTTTTTGGATTAATAATTGAATTATTTAAAATTGGTATATAAACTTCTGGTAAATCAATTTTTAAATACATATGATGTATTAAATCTCCTGTTTTTGCTAAAGTACAAACAACACTTTCACCAAAATTAGGCAATCCATCAAAAAACTCTTCTAATGTTTCTATTGAAAAATTAGTATATTTATAATAAACCATTTTAAAAAATGTTATTTGTGGTTTTGAAGTAATATATAAATCTTCATTTGTCGATGATACAATTTGTAATAATCCTCCGCCCATTATATTAATATTAATATTATTATATTAAACTTTATTTAAGTATTGAAAAAATTTTATATTTATATAATATATATATATATAATGGATAGTTATAATAAATTATTAAAACTAAAAAGTAAATATAATGAACAAAGTAATATAAAAAATCATTATTTATTAATTAAACAAAATAATAATGAATTAAATGGAGGTGGTAATATAAATTCAGAATTAAAAGAATTATTATATAGTAAATTTACAGAAAATGAAATAAATGAATTAAAAGAATTACACGGTAGTGGTAAAATATCTGATGAACAATTAAAAGAATTATATAATTCTAGATTTTCTACAGATGATTTAAATAAAATTAATAATTTAAGTGGGGGGTTTTTAAATTTTTTGAATTTTTTGAATCCTTTCTCATGGGGTTGGTTTAGTCCATCTACTGAAGAAACTAAAGTAGAAATTAATACTAACGATGATGGTAATTATTTACTTTTTTATTTACCCGCACCACAAGAAGGTGAAAAAATGAATGTTCAATATTATGAATATATACAAGATGAAATAAATTATGGAAAAAAAAATGGAGATATAATTGTAAGCAAAAAATTTTTTAAAGAAACATTTAATGAAAAAGCATATTTATTAAATAAAAAAGGTGATAAAATTACATTAACTATAATAGTTAATGATAATAATAATAATTCAGATATTATTAATATAATAGATGAATTTAAAAAATCAATGAATATAGAAAAAACAGATGATCCATTTATAATTAAAAGCACAGATGAAATAAATTGTCAACCTATTAAAAATAATATATCTCAAATAAATACGAATATAGAAAATTTTAAAAAAAGATTAGATAATATAAAATATAATTCAATTCTAAAAAAATTAAATGAAATATCTAATAGTAATGATAAATTTATAGATAAAATTATGAATGATTATAATATTTTTTATAATAATAATAAAACAAAAATTATTGGTGAAATATTAGAAGACGAAAATATTACTAAATATCAAATAAAACTATTAAATTTTGTTTCCGTATTCAATTCGATTACTTACGCATTATTAAATGAAAAAATAAAATCTATACTTAAGGATTTTGAATTTAATATGATACTTAAAATTAAAGAAACAGAAACTAATTATATTTTTGATGAAAAAATTAATATTAGTACAATTTCTTATACTACAATGTATGGACAAATTTTAAATTCTCATATAGATGTAGAACAACAAAAAAAAGAAGCTGAAAGACAAAGAATGTCAACAAGTGTTCAAACAACACAAGCAGCATCCGCACCCGCATAAAAATATTTAAAATAAAAATATAGGTTTTAAATGACCAACGTGTAATGATGGTACGACAATTGGTTTAATACCAGTTTCTTTATAACAATTTTGACAAAAACTACAATCTTCAGAAGATAAGTCTTTATAATCACCAATATGTTGTATATTTAATGTAAAATAAGGATAAGTCATTTTTTCAAAAATATTTCTATGTATTTTAACAAATCCAAACCCAATAAAATCAGCTTCAATATATTCATTAGGTTTATCTTTTGCTAATTGTAAAAGTTTTTCTCTATCAAAAAATGGCATAAATTTATGTTTTTGAAAAAACTCTTCATCCCATTTACCAGCCATTACTTGATTACTTAAATCAGAAACATACCAACCAGAAACAAAAGGATGTTCAATTTTAATTAAAGTTTCAATTTGTTCCATAGTAAAAGAAATATCACTATCTAACCATATTAACCATTTAGCATCAGGTGGTTTAGGTTCACCAAATCCATTACCTCCAGTAGCTAAATGATTTCTTGCAAAATTATGCATTTTACCAACAGTAGTAATAATATCACTATTATTTTTATCACACCAAGTTCTTAATTTAAGTAATTGGTCAATTAATTTACCATTTATACTTGAACCAATAGGAATTAAAAAAATATAATCTAACATTTATATCTTTTTAATATTTATTATTCTTTAAATTTTTTATATTATAATTTATAATTATAAAAAATGTCTTTAAAATTAACAGATAATATTTTAGATATTAAAAAAATTTTTAATAGTGATATAATAAAATATTATTATAAATTATCTAATTATGATATTTTATTACAAAATTTAAGTGATGAATATCAATATTTAACATGTAATTTATATTCTAAATTTTTTCGTTCATTTGTTGAAAATTTCAGTATACCATTTAAAACAGAATATAATGAAATTTTAACTATAAAAAATAATAATATTTTTATAAATAATTTTTTAGTATTACCTATAGGAAAATATTATAAATTTGGTATTAATTCTGCATATTATTATTTTTATTTAAATATAATAAAAGATTTACCAGAAAATTCAGATGTGGTTGTTGTTCAAACTATTGGTCCATGGGAAATAGATAATAATAATTTACATTTATTTTTTGAATTAGAAAATTTATTAATAAGAGAAAAAAATTGTAATGTTAAAACAATTTTTTTATTAATAAGTTATGGAGAAAAAATAGAATATAATCAGATAATTATAGATAATAATGAAACAAAAGATTATATTTTTATTGATTGTAATGATTATAAAAAATTTAATAATATTGCTTCTTATATAAATCAAACATCTAATATTATTATTGATTCAATTTCATTATATTCTAATAAATCATGTTTTAATGAATTAGCAACATTACCTTTATTAATATTATTATATAGTAATTTATTAAAATGTCTAAAATTAGAAGGGAATTTGTATTTAAATATTAAAACATTTATAATTTATAAGCCATTTTTTCAAGTATTATATTATATAAGTACTTTATTTGATAAATTTGAAATATTATTAAATACAATAGTATTTTTACATTTAGGAATGTTTAAATTTAGTAATTATAAAAAAAATATAAATAATTATTTTGATAAAATAATTACTAAATATATTAAAAAAGATAAATATTTAGGACAACATTTTTTTCCAAAAGATAAATTAACATTACCAAATTGTAAAATATTAGAAAAAAATATAAATAAACCAAATACAAATATTTTAATAAAATCAATTTTTAAAATAAAAATCAGTAATAATTTTATAAATATATTTATAAAAGCATATAAAAAATATAATAAACAATTAAAACAAATTTATAATAAAATAATATATATTCAAAGTTTATTAGAAACAGGAAAAAAATATACAATATTAAAACATATAAATATTATATTAATAAATAATATATCTAAATGTATAGATTATTGTAAAAATAATAATATTGAAATCAATGATATATATTTAAATTTAGAAATACCAAATTATAATGATATTATTAATAAATTTTTTCCAAAAAAAAAAAATATAGAATACAATAATTTAGAAATAGCAATTGATTCTGCTTTTTCAATATCAACATCAACAGATTTAATTAATTTATCAAAATTAATTTTAAAAAATACATCATCAATAAAATATATTATTGATGGAAATAGTAATATTGGTATAGGTGCAATTATATTTTCTGAATATTTTAAAACAGTTTATGCAATTGAATATAATAAAATTACATTTGATAAATTAAAAAATAATATAAATGTATATAAATTAAATAATGTATCAGTAATACACGATGATATAATAAAATATATGAATGATAATAAAGATTTAATAAATAAAAATATAAATGAATATTGTATATTTTTAGATCCTCCATGGAGTGGATATTTTTATAAAATAAATAAAGTAACAGATTTATATTTAAATGATATAAATATATTAGATTTATTAAAAGAAATGACAATTAAATATATATATATAAAAGTACCACATAATTATAATTTTAGTAAATTATTTAATTTATTTTATAATGTTACAATATATAGATTTAGTGGTTATTATATAATTTTTATAATAAAGTAATAGTATTTAAATACTAGCATAAAAACTCCAATTATTATATTCACATATTTTTTTCCAAATTATATCATGCTCATATAATTTTTCTTTAGATTTAAGAAAAGGAAAAGAAGATAATAAATGGTCAGCTTCTAATAATTCTAAAAGTTTATGAAAGACATAATTATTATTTAAGAAATTTTTTCTATTTTTAGGTTTATATAAAAGAAAAGGTTCTTGTACTTGTTTAAACATTTGTCTTAATTTATCTTCAAGTTCACGAGATAAAGAAGGAGGTGGGATACCATTTAATTTATTAATAATATATGGTATATGTTCATAATAGAAATTAAGATTAAGTTTTTTAAGAATAGCACGAATAGTATAATTATTAAGAGTTGATAAATCTTCAATTCTTAATTTATTAATTTCTTCAATAATTTTTTCAAAAACTTCATAAGGTATTTCAGTACTTTCTTTACCTTGAAATTGATTAAGTAATTCAGAAAAATGATTCATACGTTTATAACCATTAGGTTTATTTTCAACAATTTGATCTTTAAAACTAGGCATATCACTATCAACAAGTATAAAATCGCAATTTCCACATTTCATACAAGTAATTAATCCATCTTGTAAATGTAATACTTTATCAACATTACAATGTGAACAAACTTTAATATGAATTTTTTTTTTATAATTGATATCTATTTGATTAGTTCTTTTTAGATATTTATTAAATATTTGTGCTTTATCTTCATTTTTTTTAATATTAAATATATCAATTATATTAACATTATTATCATTATAATATTTACTTAATAAATCAATAGTATTATCAAAATAATCTAAAGCATCAGTCATATTATTTAAATTATTAATTTCTTCTTCTATTTCAACAATTTGATCTTTAATTTTTGCTTTTTTAATAATATGTTCCTCGGTATATTCAATAGGATTTATTTTATTTAATATATCATAATCTTCATTTAACTTATCTAATTTATTTTGAAATTTATATATATTTTTTTCTCTTTTTTCAAATTCTTTTATTTTTTCTTGGTGTTTGCTATCTAAAGTTCCATGAATAAGTAAAGACTTATTTAAAACATTATTACAAAAAGAAGAATATTTAATATTTTTATCTTTAAAATTACATGAAATTTCAGACATTATAAATATTTATATATTAATAAATAATAACTTTATATATATTTATATTAAAAATAAAAAAAAATATATAAAAAATTAATTTATGTTTAATCGTTTTTTTATAATTTTTTTTCTAATACTATATTATATATAACATAAAATGGGAGGCGGACTTATGCAACTTTAACTGATAGAGTTGAACAGTCGACTGCTTTACTAGTTCTATATATACTAGTAAAGATAAACAGTGTAAATATATAGTTAACTATAAATAGTTAAAATATAATCGGCTAGTTTAAAAGCTTTATGCTTTTAAGCGATACTCTTAAATTGCGGGAAACTCCTTAGAGCCTTAACTACTTCTTATGTTTTGTGAAAAACATAATGCCTTTGGATAATGACCAAAGGGATAGTAAAAACGTTAAGGATTGGACAATCCGCAGCCAAGCAACTTTAATATATTTTGGGTTAAATATTAAAGTTGAAGGTTCAGAGACTATAATGGGTAGGCTTGAGAATTTCCCTTAATTCGTTGAAAGCTTAAGGTATAGTCCCGCCTATATTGAAAAATATAGGAATAAACGGGTCGCTTATGGAGCTCAAGATGTTTACATCACTGGAAATCCTTCTATTACATTTTTTAAAGTAGTGTATAGACGTCATACTAATTTTGCTGTTGAAAGTATTGAACAAACTTTCTCTGGTGCAGCTGATTTTGGTCGTAAAGTATCTGCTACTCTTCAACGAAATGGTGATCTTGTATCAAATGTTTATCTTCGTGTTGTTTTAAGTGCTGCTGATTCAGGAGATGATACACAAAAATGGGCATGGGTATCACGTGTAGGACATGCTTTAATCCAATCTGTTGAATTAAATATTGGAGGTACTAAAATTGATAAACAATATGGTGATTGGATGAATATCTGGTATGAACTTTCCCGTAAATTTGGTCAAGATCGTGGATATGCTAAAATGATTGGTAATGTTCCTGAACTTACACAATTATCTAAATCACATAAATCTGCTACTCTTTATGTACCTCTTTATTTCTTCCATTGCCGCAATGACGGTTTAGCTTTACCTCTTATCGCTTTACAATATCATGATGTTCGTTATGAATTTGAATTCAGAAAACTTGAAGAATGTATCGTAACTTCTGGATTTGTTAGCAAAACTCCAGGATATTCTCTCGGATTACGCATGGATGCTGCATCACTTTTCGTAGATTATGTATATTTAGAATCGGAAGAACGAAAAAAATTCGCTCAAAATGCACATGAATATTTAATTGAACAAGTTCAATTTACCGGTGAAGAATCTGTATCAATCAACAGCAATAAATTCCGTCTTAATTTCAATCATCCTTGTAAATCATTATATTGGAATCTTAAACTTGGACGATATGTTAACCCTTCAGGTGCTTATTCATTCCTTGCTTATGATCCATATGACACTAATAATCTCCGAGTACAAGCTACTAAACGTTTCGTTCTTGCTTTAGCTAAATATACTGCTGATAAAAATCTTGACCTTTCAAATAACAGAGTACAAGTAGCTACTGCTGCTTCTGATGCTCTTAAGGCTAAATTTGCTGCTGCTAACCCAGTAGCTATTAGTTCAACTGAAAAAGATGTTGATAATATTACTATTTTAGGTGAACCACTTTCACTTGAAGATGTTTCTAAACCAACCAGTGTTTTATTCGCAGGATTTAGTAGAACTGGTGTTGAAGGTGATGGAAGCTCTGATAATGATGTAGTAGTACGACAATATGATAACTATGGTGTATATATTAACCGAACTGAAAACCCTGTACAAAAAGTACTATTACAATTAAATGGTCACGACCGCTTTAGTGAACGTGATGGAAATTATTTCAATTATGTTCAACCGTGGCAACATCATTCTAACACTCCTTCAGATGGTATTAATATGTACTCTTTCAGTCTTAACCCAGAAGATCATCAACCATCTGGATCTTGTAATATGTCAAGAATTGATAATGCTACCCTCAATTTAACATTTGGTGTTGATGGTGTTTCTGATTTTAAATCTTCTTATTTAGCCGATGATAGTAAAATTTCTATTTTCGCCCTTAATTATAATGTATTACGAATCCTTTCAGGTATGGGAGGATTGGCTTATAGTAATTAAGAATGTATATTAAAAAATATTGAAAAAAAAAACAATTTAAAAACAAATTATTTTATTAATTTATATAAGTTAATAAAATGAGTGATAAAATTAATATTCCAAAATATATTAATAAAACAAAAGAAGTAAAAGTTATATCAAAAGTTACAAAAACAAAAACAACTAAAGAAATTAATCATAAAATAATTGAATATGAAAATAAATATTATATTGTAGCATATACACCTTTTAAAGAAGAACATATTTTATTTGTTTTTGATGCAGATGATAAAGATAAAGTATGTAATGATTGTTGGTGTTATCATAGTACAGGAGGATATATACAAAGACATGATAGTATTCATATAGATAAAATATTATATTTACATAATCTTGTTATGAATAAATTAACTTTTGAAGGTAAAGGACAGCAACATACAGTAGACCATATTAATCGTATAGGACGAGATAATCGTAAAGAAAATTTACGTATATTAACTTCACAATCAGCACAAAATTTTAATACTAAAAAAAGAGAACGTAAAATTGAATTACCAGATGATTGTGATATTACTATTGATATGATTCCAAAAAATGTATGGTATATAAAACCTAATGGAAATCATGGAGATGGATTTTGTATAGAAATTAAAGGTATCCCAGCTTTAAATAATGGTCATTTTATTTGGAAAAGTTCAAGATCTAATAAAATATTATTAAAAATAAAATTACAAGAAACTATATTAAAACTTGAAGAAATAAAAAAAAATAATCCTGAATTACAAGAAATTTCTAATTTAGGTAATGAAAAAATTAGAAATGAATTAATTAATTCATTTAATAATATATTAAAAAAAAGCGATTATCCTGAAGAAATAATTAAATCAAACTTAATAGAAATAGTAAATGATTCGCCAACAGATATTATTATTAATAATCAAGAAGAACAACAAGCTAAATCATTAATTAAAATACATGCATCAGGAAAAAAAGTAAATAAATTACCAATAGATTCTAATATTACACCTGATATGATACCTAAATATTGTTATTATCAACAAGCTAATGAAAAAAATGGAGATAGTTTTGTAATAGATAGACATCCAAAACTTGATAAAAGACAATGGAAAACTTCTACTAGTAAAAAAATTAATACTATAACTAAATTTGAATCATTAATACAAAAATTAAAAGAAATAGAACAAGAATAATAAAAAATTATTCTTAATATTTTTATAAATTTAATAAAATATTATTTTATAAAAGATAAAATTAAATATATTTTATAATTGGAAAGATGATAATGATGAAATCTATTATTTAATGCATATAAAAGAAGATATTTTTACTAAATTTAGTATTAAAGATTTTTTTAACTCCAAATAATTATATTGCAACTAATAATAATGGTAAATGTATTTATATGCATCAATTAGTTATGAAACAGATTTAACAAGTTTTGAACATACTGTTGATCATATTAATAGAGATAAATTAGATAATAGAAATTCAAATTTACGTTTATGTTCTATGTCTGAACAAAATCAAAAGAAAATATAATTCTCAACAATTACCATATGGTATTCCAACATTACCTAAATATCGTAATAAAAATTGAAATCTGGAATAGAAAAAAAATTTTATACATCTAAATCTTCTAAAATTACTATCGAAGATAAATTTAAAGAAGTTAATAATAAATTAGAACAATTAAATGATTTAATAACTCCTGAAGAATTTAATAAATTATCAATTAAAGAAAAAAAATAGATTTACCAACTTATATTAGAAAGTAAAAATTTATTCTTTTTTGAAAAAAGATTTAATTGTAGTAAAATATTAAAAACTAACAGAATTAAATGATTTTATTGATTATATAAATAAAAAATATCCAGATATTAAATTTGAAAAATATACTATTAAAGAATTTATTTAATTTATTTATTCTTGTATATTATATAGTAATTTTTATAAAAATTAAATTATTTTTATAAAAATTAAATTATTTTTTAATATATAAATGACATATAATTTTGAAATAATAAATCTTTTTATTTATAAAGCTATAAATAAAATTCCATTC
>JACCEE010994744.1_pt1 | contig 19630 bp, 16 predicted proteins | sample 7449931 | NCBI WGS metagenome assembly JACCEE01 (sample SAMN15323457, study PRJNA562643) | freshwater metagenome | isolation source: river surface water | place: USA:Blue River Watershed | collected 2017-08-19 | reverse complement strand
CGATTTTCCTCCGGAGAAAGGGGAAAACTCAATCGCTGCGTAATCACGGTATTTGAAAGCCCTTTTTCCTTCAATTTTTGGTTGATGTAATCCATCCCGAGCAACTCATACAGTCGGTTGGAGGCATCGTTATCGGAGACAAGCAGTATTTTTTTGATGTACTGTCCAATGCTAGCCAGACCATTTTCAGCAGTCGAATCCTTCCAAGCAGGCAATTGCGACGGGCGAACCGAGTCGGTTAGCATGGGAGTCTCCAAAGTCAATCCATCCACCTGTTGCTCCTCTAGCCACTCCAAAGCCAGCAGCGCAATGGGCAACTTTACTGTGGAAGCTGGATAGTAATAGCGGGAATCGTCCACGTTGAAGGGGTAGGTAGTAAATAACGGATTACCATGCTCGTTGCGATCGATCTGCGTGTAAAGGATTTGGACCTGGTACTTGGCAGTATCGGCAAGTACCTTTTGCAAGGTTGGATACGCTTCCAATCCCTCCACAAAGGGTACAGGAGGCTCCGATTTACAAGAAACTAGAAAATAAAAAACGAGTAGAGAAAACAAGTAATTTTTCATAGAGACCCAGAGAGATGAGCTAGAAATTGGGATAATGCCTGGACTTCTTCCTTGGTATGACTGGCAGAAAGAACTATGCGATTGACTTTGGGGCTACTTGCCGTAGGGTAAGAAAAAGAAGAAGTGATGTACCCCCGCTCCTGTAAGTTGTCGGCCCAAGAATCAGGTGAGTACACAAATACTGGAAAGTTAGGGCTCCCTTTAACTTGCGGAAGGACGCTGCTTTCTAGGTGAAAAAAGGAAGTAAGATCCTGCAACTTTCGGTGCTGCTCCTGTACTAGCTCCTGTGCATCCAAAAAGCTTTGAAGCAAGGCAGGAGCTGGCGGAGAGGCCCCGACAAAAATGGATTGGGATTTAATCCCTTGAATCATTTCCTCTGCCCCCAACACAATGCCTCCGGGAGTGGCCAACCCTTTCCCCAAGGAACCAGAAACCAGGAGTTGAATGCGCCCCAGCTTCCATTGGGAATAGGTGCCAAAAAGGGAATCTCCCAATACACCAAAAGCATGACTATCGTCAATCAGTAGCGTGACCTCATGTTTTTCAGCAATTGAGGCGATCCAATCGTACTCATGAATTTCTGCTTTGAGCGGATCTACTGCATTGCCAAGGATCAGAATCTGCTGTGAAGGTAGCTGGGATGCCCGCTCCAAGCAGGCGTGTGACCATTGGGCAAAACTCAGAGAGGAATCTGCTTGAACGCCCGAAGGCAAGATCGCTGGATGAGTATCTGGTGCCGCCCAGCATTGATCTGCTTTTGGGTAAAGGTATTGGCTAGCAGCAATGCCCGCTAGGTAACCCGAGCTGAATAGTGCAGCAGATTCTGCCCCCGCCTGATTTGAAAAGAACTCCTCAAATGCCTCGTAAATCGCAAGGCGCACATTGTTGGTGCGGCTGAGCCCATGGTGGGTTCCCCACTTTTGCAGGTTGCCTTCCACAATTCGCGTATATGCCTCCAAGCTATCCAAACCTAGGTAAGAGGTTCCGTTAAAGAAAAGGTTTTCCTTTCCTTCCAGCAGAAGCTTTTTTCCAAGGCGAGCAGATAGGGAAAGCGGGGTCACAAAATTTACTTGGCAAAAATCTGGGTAGGATCTTGGAAAGACTTAAACTCAAGGGCATTGCCACAGGGGTCCAAGAAAAACATGGTGGCTTGCTCGCCTACCTCTCCCTTGAATCGAATGTAGGGTTCAATAACAAATTCAATGCCGTGAGCTTTGAGCTTGTCAGCTAGGTCGTGCCATTCCTCCCAACCGAGAATAGCTCCAAAATGACGTACGGGTACATTTTTCCCATCTACCTCGTTAGTTTTCGCGTTGGCAAGCTCATCCGGCTTGATGTGTGCCGATAGCTGGTGACCAAAGAAGTTGAAGTCAATCCACTTGTCGGTGCTTCGACCAATGTCACAACCCAGCAGATCTCCATAAAACTGGCGGGTTTCTTCGATATCACGAATCGGAAAAGCAAGGTGGAAAGGTTTAAATTCAGCCATAATGATTAATTTCGTGGGGTGATGTGTTCAGGGCATGTTGATTTTTCTCCCCTAATATATGGCAAAAAAGAAAACAGTTTCATTGGTTTTGAGCAGCGGCGGCGCAAGAGGACTGGCGCATGTAGGCGTAATCGAGGAGCTGGAGCATAGAGGCTATGTGATTGCCGAGATTGCGGGTTGCTCCGCAGGAGCCTTAGTAGGAGGCATGTATGCCGCAGGCAGGCTCCCCGAATTCAAAGATTGGATATGCAATTTGGACCGCGTAGATGTCTTTTCCTTGATGGATTTTACTATTTCAAGCCGAGGATTTATCAAAGGAGAAAAGGTCTATCAAGCCCTAAAGCGAGTCGTTCCAGACCAAAACATTGAAGAATTGCCCATCCGATTTTCCTGCAATGCGGTGGATGTCAACTCTGGAAAGGAGCATATTTTTACCCAAGGAAGTTTATACAAAGCCATCCGTGCATCGGGTAGCATACCCTCCGTTTTTATTCCTGCCAAGGCAGATAAGCAGCACTTTATTGATGGAGGCGTATTAAATCCAGTTCCCATCTCCCTAATTTCGGATCCACATGCTCATAAAGTAGTGGTGGTAGATACAAATGCATTGGAAGAATACTACCTCGATCACCCCAACAAGCCCTCCAGCAGGCCCCAGGGACTTGCCCTTCCGAGCTGGGTAAAGGAGTACCAAGGCAAAATGAAAGCCTATTTTCCGGAACACCAAAAGAAAGAAAACCAGCGCAGCTATTCGGCCTTGGAACTCGTCACCCGCTCCTTTGACCTGCTGCAAGACCGCTACTGCCAATTGCTTTTGGAAAACTATCCGGTAGATGCCCAAATAAAAATTGCCAGAAAGCAATGTGGAACGCTGGAATTCCACCGCGCCGCCGAATTGATTGAAGTTGGCCGAATTAAGACTGCCGCAGCCTTAGACCGCATGGAACATGGAAATTGAGGAACTCAACCGCCTCCTAGGCAATGTGGATAACTACCTTTTGGACCAAATCCTAAAAGGGAGATTTACCAAGGACATGAAGCTCTTGGATGTGGGCTGTGGTGAGGGCCGAAATGCAGTGTACTTCCTTCAAAAAAACTATCCGATTTTTGGCATCGACCCGAATGAAGTAGCGATTCAATACTGCCGCTTCTTGGCCAAAAGTATAAATCCCGAAACAGACATCCACCGCTTTCAAGTTGGCGATGGGGCTGCGATTCCTTTCCATTCAACTGCATTTGATGCGGTCATCAGTTCGGCCGTCCTCCACTTTGCGGAGGGACATACACATTTTTGGAAGATGGTCTCCGAAATCCATCGAGTACTTAAGCCAGGAGGAATTTTTTGGCTGCGGATGTGTACTGCTTTTGGCAATATCCTGGAGGAAAGTGAACCACACGGCGAGGGAAGATATACTTTACCAGACGGATCCGAGCGCTTTGTGTTGCTTCCTGAAGGGCTGCAGCAACTAGAGCACGTGGGATTCCGATTTCTTGAAGCCCCCAAGACAGTTCTTGTTTATGGGCAACGGGAAATGGGGGTATTGCTGATGGAAAAAATCGGGTAAGAACATTCTTTCTTGGTTCTATTTCCCCTGTACCGCCTTCACAATCAAGTCAAATACGGAAGTTGGAGCGATGCGATCTGCAGTAGAAAGTGATGCCTCGCATACCAATAGGGGCTTGTCCAAATCCGATTCTGGGATACGCCCATGGGCACCCTTGACCAAGGTGGCATCCAAAGGAATCACATCCATCAAGTAGCGAAATCCGAGCTTTTTCTTGATGAGCTTGCTGCCCACTTTCAGCAAAGGAATGGGAATAGCGGGGTCCATAATCAGTTCCACCGGATCGTAACCTGGCTTGCGGTGGATGTCCACACAACGGGCGTAGTCTGGGGCTTTGGCGTCGTCTAGCCAGAAGTAGTAGGTAAACCAGGAATCGGCATCCGCTATGACCACCAAATCACCAGAGCGTGCATGATCCAAATGCGCTTCTTTTTTCCCTTTGACATCCAAGACCTTTTCCACCCCTGGAAGCCCTTCGAGAAGGGCTTTCACCTCAGAAAGTAAAGACTGATCCTGCACATGCACATGGGCTACCTGATGATCTGCTACCGCAAAAACGGTAGAGGTTCCTGCATCGAGGGTTTCTAGACCCAGTTCATTTTTCACTTGAATCCATCCCTTCTCCCGGAAAATACGGTTGAGGTGGATCGGCTGAGAAACGGACGTGATGCCATATTCAGAAAGGAGCAGCACCTGTATTCCTTGACTTTCAAAGTAGGTGATTAGGTCTTTTGCTAGGTCGTCAATTTCCCGCAGGTCTTTCCCAATCTTTGCGAAGTCAATGCCGTATTTCTGCAAGGCATAATCCAGGTGAGGGAGGTAAATTAAGTTTAGCGTGGGGGAATGCCATTGATCCACTTTCTTGGCCGCTTCCGCTATCCAGCGGCTGGATGCAATCGTCGTGGCAGGTCCCCAAAAACTAAAGAGAGGAAAGGGGCCCAGTTCCGCTTGCAGGCGGTCCCGCAATTCCATGGGTTGGCTGTGACAATCGGGCAACTTGCGCCCGTCAGCCGGATAGAGAGGTCTAGGGGTCACCGCAAAATCCGCCGAAGAATACATATTGTACCACCAGAAAAGATTGGCCACAGTAAAATTAGGGTCTTCTTTGCGCAGCAGGTCCCAGACTTTTTGGCCTTGTACGAGTTTGTTGGACTGCCGCCAAAACTTGATTTCACACTCCTCCTCGAAGTACCAACCGTTGCCGACAATCCCGTTTTCAGACGGCCACTTCCCCGTCAAATACACCGACTGGGCAGAGCAGGTCACTGCCGGAAGCACGGGCTCCACCACCGCTTGGTGCTTGGATGCTATCCATTGTTTCAAAAATGGGGTATGCTCACCAATCACTCTGGGTGATAGGGCAACAATATCGAGGACAACAGTTTTTTTCATAGGTAAAAATGGATAATCCCTCGTTCAATCACTTGAGTTGCTCCTTGACCCAGGCCAACTCTCGGGAGATCGCCTCACCCAAGGTAAGGTGGGTGTCCTCAGGAAGGACTTCCCAGGTGTAGGTTTCCACTTCCAAGTGACTGCTGATGCTTGGATCAGCTTTGGCTAATTTCAAGACCTCCACAATATCTTCTTGGGTGGACTGAAAGGTCCCGTAATTTTCAAGAAAGATGGGCACATGAAAATGTACGCGCCACTCCAAATCCTGGGCGTCTCCAAGTTGGGCAAGGGCCTGCGGCAAATCTGGATAGGATTTCAGCCCTTCTTCTTTTGTCCTTCCCACTACTTGGTGGAGGTAGGTAGTGTCTGCAAACTCCTCCAGCCGTTTTCCAATGCTAAATCGCTCGAATGGAGAATCAGGAATTAACAGTTTTAGGGCCGCAGAAAGTTGAATTTTCCCAATTCGAATTCCTGCTTTTTTCAACTTTTGGAAAGTTTCCTTGGGTTTTTCGTAACCAATGGCAAAGTGACACACATCGTAACAAACCTGGAGATGATCCAAAATCAAGGCTGCAGCTTCCTTCTCCACAATCCCCAATTTCTTTGCAAGTTTGGCCTTCCCTTTAGTCAGAAGCCAGTCTTTGAAATAGTGAATCAGTTCCTCAGAATTTTCTAGCAGCCCATCCGGCTCTGGTTCAATGTCTAAGTGCAGCAATTTTCCGGTTTCACGACGAAGGCGTACCAACTCTTCCACTATCGCTATCAGGTGAGCCGTTGCTTGCGCAAAAGCTTCCTCCTTCTCCACATCCGTACTGAACCAGTGTCTGTAGGTTAGCGGAGAAGTGGATATACCTCCTTCCATCCCTTCGGGAAGGAGCTGAGCTAAAATCCGAAAACAGCGGATCGTGTAATCGCGTCTGGATTCGGTGGTCCAATCTGGTGCATGCACCTGTTCTTTTACCTTGGTCCGGTGAAATCCTCCGTAAGGGAAGCAATTCAAGGTATAGACATAGGCATTGCTTTTTTTCAACCAGTCCTGAAATTCTTGCAAGTGTTCGGGGCGTGCTAAAATCAAAGAAGCTTCATGAGAAAGTCGAAGACCAATTCCAAAAGCGCCTTTGTGGGCCAAGCGTTTCTTAACTTCAGGGATGTAAATTTTCAGGTTCTGAAAGGTGGCATCCCAAGATTCCCCTGCATGGATGTTGCTGCAATAACTTAAGTGGAAGTTGGTGATGTTCATAGGCAAAATAGCTTATCCACGGATGGTGCCCTGCTCTTCCCAGTGCTGAAGGAGATGCATTGCTTTCACAATCAATTGCTGGTCCATTTCATGCACTTCCACGCCTTTTCCCAACTTTTCCAAAAGCATGATCGTCAGCTTGCCACCCAGATGCTCCTGAAATTCTTTGAGCCCTTGAAGTAAGGCATCTTCTTGAAGTTCAGGAGCATATAGAGCAAGCCCCAAGGTGCGAAACAGGTTGAAAATACGGAGTAAAGCGGCCTCCTCGATTCGTCCTTGCAAAAAAGAATAGGCCGAATCTAGGGCTATTCCTATGGCAACCGCTTCTCCGTGGCGAATTCGAAACTGACTCAATTTCTCCAATTTGTGTGCAGCCCAATGCCCAAAATCCAAGGGTCTGCTTGAGCCAAACTCAAAAGGATCTGCCCCCGCAATGTGTGCCATGTGGTGCTGTGCACTGCGGATAATGTGTTCCTTCATTGGCTCCATCTCTCGACGAGCAAGTGCAGGGCCTTCTTTTTCCAGCCACTCAAAAAAATCAAGATCCTTGATCAGCGCCACTTTGATCGCCTCCGAAATGCCCGAACTCCAATCTCGGTCTTCCAAGCTTTCCAAAAAGGTAAAGTCATTGAGCACCGCAAAAGGCGGAGTAAAGGTGCCCAGGTAATTTTTTTTGCCGAAGGCATTGATGCTGTTTTTGACTCCGACGGCGGAATCGTTCTGAGACAGAACCGTCGTAGGAATGCGGACGAGGCGAATACCCCGATGGGAAATCGCTGCCGCGAAGCCCACCATGTCCAGAACGGCCCCGCCACCCAGGGCTACCAAGTAGGAATGTCGATCAATCCCGAAGGTATTCGTCGCCTCCACCACTTGCTTATAGGCTTCAGGCTCATTTTTGCAGGCTTCTCCCCCAGCTACTACCATCGGCTCAGCTACCAGGGCTAGCCGCGAGGAGTGGGCGGCGATGTAGGTTTTGATTTGGGAAATTAGCCCGGGATGATGGCCTACTACCCCTGAGTCCAACACAAAAAATACACGAGCGAGCTGCCCTTCTGGGAAGGTATCCACAAACAAGGGTTGACTTTCCGCAAACAAATGCTCCGTGAACGCAACCGGGTAGCGAAAGGGTACCGAGAAAGACTGCTGGAGAATCGTAGGCATTTTGAATGGGGAGATTTCGTCTTGATAAGCAAGATGTGAAAGAATTTGAATTTAATCGCGCTTAGGTCACTGCAAATTTTTTGGCCAAGCCCAAGGAGATCGGAAGCAAAAGTAAAATAACGAGCCCGATGGGCCAGCCAGAGAAGGCCGTGGCTAAGGTAGCATTTACCAAAATCAATGAAAGTACGGCCGCTTTAACAGACTTACCGATGTATCGAGGCTCCTGTGTTCGGATCGCTTGCAAGAGGGGTGGAAATAAGCGGTAGCCCAAGAAGAGTAAAAAAGGCAAAATTTGGAGGTATCCCGGACTCTTTTGGTAAGCGAGGAAAAAAAGAGCCAAGAAAATTGACGCATACATGACTCCTCCTAGAAACAGGGCGCTTCTGTTTTTTCCATGCACCTCTCCTCTACTAATGAGGGTGATCGCCGCCACATAGACCAGGGGAAGTAGCCCTAGGTACCAGTTGCTCTCTAGCAAAGCAGGCGCTACAGCGATGCCCAACAGGAGATTTCCTGTACGACACAAGCCCATATTAATCGGCCCAAAAAAGAACTGATGCTTGCCCCAGTAATCGTACAGCAAGGCACATCCCGCCACGGCAATAGCAAGTGCCCCGGCAAGCTGATTTACTTGAAAAGCACAGACTATCCCCGCTAAAAGAAAAATCGATGCCATTGCAATTGCTCCTTTTTTGGAAACTCGGGCGCTCGGGATCGGGCGCTCGGGACGCTCAATTGCGTCCAATTCCGCATCAGCGATGTCATTAAAGGCTACTCCTCCACCATACAAGCCGATGGTGCTTAGGGAAAGCCAGAGCAGGTTCCACCAGTACGTTTGATCTCCATAAATCCAATTGGTGGCCATCCCATCCCAAGCTCCGGCGATGGCAAAGCCAGCCCAGATATCCGCTACCGCCGTCACTACATTGGCAGGTCGGGTGAGCTGGAGGTAGGAAAAAAGTTTACTCGCCATGGATTAGTTTTCTACGCGGTCATCAGGACCCTCTACGCGGGGCACCTGCCCACCGCGAAGAACTGAGTTGCCTCCCAGTTTTTTGGTTTGATCAATCGGCGCAGCCTTGAGCCAATCGTCCTCATGCATCTGCCCACTCAGGCCAAATACAGTGAGCGCATTTTGGTAGGTAGTCAGGCGAACATGCTCCTCCGGCACTCCCATTTTGCGCATCAGGGCGGCAGTTTTCGGGACGGCAATCGGATCCGAAATCCCCCAATCTGCTGCCGAATTCACAATGATGCGCTCGGGACCATACTGCTTGACGATTTCTACCATCCGCTCGGAACCCATTTTGGTATGTGGATAAATGGTAAATGCTGCCCAAAAGCCGCGATCCAAAACCTCTTTGACTGTTTCTTCATTGTTGTGATCCACCACCACCCAATAGGGATCCATTTTGTGCTCCACCGCCACATCCATGGAGCGAGTCGTCCCCTTTTTCTTATCTCGGTGAGGGGTATGAATCAATACAGGCAGCTCCACTTCCTTGGCTAGCTCAAGCTGCAGGCGGTAAAAACGATCCTCGGCTTCGGTTTGGTCGTCGTAGCCAATTTCACCGATGGCGACCACCCCTTCCTTGCCCGCATAGAGCGGTAGAAGTTCCATCACTTGTTCGGCCAAAGCCACATTATTGGCTTCCTTGGAATTGAGCCCCATGGTGCAGTAGTGGACAATCCCAAACTGGCTTGCACGGAATCGCTCCCAGCCTACTAGCGTAGAAAAATAGTCCTTGAAAGAACCCACTTCAGTACGGGGCTGCCCCAACCAGAATGCGGGTTCGATCGTGGCTACAATGCCCGCTTTGCGCATGGCTTCGTAGTCGTCGGTAGTCCTGGAAACCAGGTGAATGTGGGGATCTATGTACATTTCCATGGGTAGATGCTGCGGTAATTGGGTGAATTTAGCGGTTGATTGGCGATTAAACTCGATTTTTTTGAAATTCTATTCCTAGGTCTTCCCAGCGGTAGGCGTCCGTAGCGCAGGCTTCATGAAGCAAGGGATAGGCAGTCAAGAGTTCTTTGGCAGGAGCATAGCTACTTTGGTAAGCGGCCAAAGCACCGGCTTTTTGCTCCGTGGCATCCGTTGCCGCCAGCACTTTTTTGAGGTCATCCAGATACTGGGGCCCCATAAATGGTACGAGCAGGCGCCATACTTCTGGCATCACTGCCCTGCCGGCCGCACAGCGCTCGTGTGCAAAGTCAGTAGCCATGGCAGCAAGCGCCGCATTGCGTCGCCGATCCAGGTCTTGGATGAGGTAGAGCGGGCGCTGCATAAAGATGGCTTTGAGAACCAGCTGATTCCAGTTGGCCTCCGGGAAAAAACGTGCCGGGAAAGGATTGCGCAGCGCGATGGCATCAAAGATCAGGGACATATTCGTCCGGCAACCTTCAATGGCACGAGGCAAGAGCTCCTCCGCGTTCGGAAACAGTGGTAAGGCCGCATAGAGGGCCTGCTGCTCGTACATATCGCCTGTTTCAAAGAGTTGCTGCAAGATGGCCTGCCAGGCTTCATTCTGGAAGGGCAACTGGAGGACTAGGTAAATCCGAGCCACTTGAAGGCTGTCCCAGCCACTGGGATCTATTCCCTCAGGAAGCGGCATCGTTGATCCCTCCTTCCAGGAAAGCGCCTCTTTTTTAAAATACCGAGAGGCACGAGAAAAGGCAAGAAAGAAGGAGTTTGGGGAAGTGGAGGCCTTGATTTTTTCGGCTTGCTCCTTCAGCCAAGTGAGGGAAGCAGGTTCCGCATTACCATCTAAGGCCTTTCTTAAAAATTCTTGAATCGGAGCTGTTGCCATGGGGAGATAGATTAACCAAACTTCTACGTAAAGAAACTGGATGCCGAAGAAAAATCCATCTTGTTTTAGACAAATGGAAGAAAAATAATACGGTCACCGGTCGACGGTCCACAGACGACAGCAATTCGGAATTCAAATGGATTAGGTTATCCACAGCAAATTGTGGTAGAGGGCTTGAATCTGAAGTGGACCGTGGTCCGTCGACGAATTTATCCACCAATGGTTTCAGGATAATTGAAGTTAATTCCTAGTTTTAGGAATTAAATACACTCACTATGAAAATCCGCAACAGCTGGTACCTAGGTCTTGTGTTTTTTGTTTCTGTACAGTTACAGGCACAAAACCAAGTCATCGATGCCATTATCAAAGAAGCAACAGAAAATTCTAAACTAGAAGTTCTGGCTCATGAAATCATGGATGGAGTAGGACCAAGATTGGTTGGCTCCCCACAAATGCAAAAGGCCCATGACTTGGCCGTCACCACCTACCAGACTTGGGGCATTCTTGCCCGCAACGAAAAGTGGGGAGAATGGAGAGGCTGGGAAAGAGGCACCACCCACATCGATATGATCGCCCCTTGGACCAAGTCCTTGGCCGGCACTCAATTGGCCTGGAGCCCCTCTTCTCCTCAGGGAGGCGTAAAAGGTGAGGTAGTGATCCTTCCTGAATTTGCCGACTCGCTGGCATTTCAAAAGTGGCTCCCTTCTGTAAAAGGCAAGTACGTGATGATTTCCGTACCTCAGCCTACTGGACGTCCGGACTACAACTGGGAGGAGCATGGCACGCCTGCTTCCTTTGAAAAAATGAAAGCCGAGCGCACTGCCATCAATGCCTCTTGGACCAAGCGTCTTCAGGCTACGGGTAAAAACCGCAACCAACTTCCACTCGCACTTGAAAACGCAGGCGCAGCAGGTATCCTCACCTCCAACTGGTCCAACGCCTTTGGTGCCAACAAAATTTTCTCTGCCTCCACCAAAAAAGTGCCTACCGTAGACATTTCCTTGGAAGACTATGGCCTACTTTATCGCTTGGCAGAAAGCGGCAAAAAACCACAGCTTCACCTCAATGCCCAGTCCAAAGAAACAGGCATGCAACCAACCTACAATACCGTTGCCGAAATCAAGGGCAGCACAAAACCAGATGAATACGTGATGCTTTCCGCACACTTTGACTCTTGGGATGGCGGTACAGGTGCTACAGACAACGGCACGGGCACCATCTTGATGATGGAAGTGATGCGCGTCTTGAAGCAAGTATATCCCAATCCAAAGCGTACAATCCTAGTAGGGCACTGGGGATCCGAGGAGCAGGGACTTAACGGTTCCAGAGCATTTGTGGAAGACCATCCAGAAATGGCTGGCAAAATCCAAGCCCTCTTCAATCAGGACAACGGTACCGGCCGCATCGCCAATATCTCCGGACAGGGATATGTGGATAGCTACGAGTACCTAGGTCGCTGGCTCAACAAGGTACCTCGCAACATCACCCAGGACTTGAAAACTGAGTTTCCTGGCAACCCAGGGGCCGGAGGAACAGACCACGTGTCCTTTGTGGCAGCGGGTGTTCCAGCCTTTAACTTGAGTGCCTTGCCTTGGAACTACTTCAACTACACCTGGCACACCAACTTGGACACCTACGACAAGATCGTGTTTGACGATGTGCGCCAGAATGTAATCCTCACTGCCATCTTGGTATACATGGCCTGCGAAGAAGAAGGACTTGTGTCACGCAAGCAGCGCATTCCAATCAATGCGCGCACAGGTGAGCCGGCCGAATGGCCAGGCAAACGATCTCCAACTAGAAAAGGTGGGGTGAATTAAAAAGTCCACTGCTACCTGTCCACCGTCCATTGCAAACTTACTTGAACCTCAAGGCTTGTTTTTTGTGGTTGCTGGTAAAAAAGCAGTGAATCATAAACAGTAAATGAGAGGCTGTCCTGAATTAGGGACAGCCTTTTTTTGTGTTTTTTCTTTGAAAATTTAATCAATGTAAAATTCTAAATCCCCCTAGCCCCCTTTGTAAAGGGGGAGTAGCACCACCTGGTCTTTGAACAGACACAGTTAATTCAAAAAGTTAATTTCTTAATTAATGTTTAATGGTTGCAGGGATGTAATTCCCCCTTGAAAGGGGGTTAGGGGGATTAACTGTAATTAAAGGCGGTTTTTTTTCATTACTACTTCCTTTTCGGTAGGTGTTTCCCCGACACCCTCCACGTATTCGCTGAATTGTATTTTCCTACCACCAGCACCTTGAAAAATGACTTTTTTCCCAAGTCCGGAGGGAGCGCATACTGCTTCGCATCGGAAGGCACCTCCCCTAAGAAAAAATACTCATCCGAGCCTCCTTTTCCAAAGTGATCCGTAGGACTCCAGTAGACTGAAAGGGTTTCGGGGTGTGCTCCAGGAATCCAGGTAAGCAGTTGGTTTTTTCCCCTACCGACCAAAGTCAAGTTGCTCAGGGAAAGGGGTCCCGTCAGGGGCACACCATCCAATTCTCGTTCGTGCTGCTCCGTCACCACGAGATTAAAAAAGCGAATCATGGATGGAAGCAGATCAACCATTGCGGCCCATCCCGATTCAAACCGGGTATTGAGGTCCTTGGCATTGGTGCTGATCCAGATTTCTCGTTCGGCATCGCTCTGCCCTCCGTGATCCTTTCTATCAGGCTCCTTGCGGCCATGGTCGGTCGTAACCCAGAGCTGCCAGTCCTCGCCTTTTTTCTGCCGCTGCTGAACGGCCTTCCAAATCAATCCCACTTGTGCATCCGCTTTTTGGATGGCGGCATCAAGCTCCGTGCTTCTTCCATGCCGATGCCCCATGTCATCCGTGTATTGGAGATACACCCAGGTGAGGTCAGGTCCTTGCGTAGTGAGATAGGCTGCGGCTTCCTCGGTCACTTTTTGGTCAATATGGGAGATGTAGTGATGCTCCGGATCATGTGGATAGCGCAGCGTATCCAATTCCAGTCCATCCAGAGACTGGTTCAACCGGAGGTAGTTTGTTTGTGGGAGATTTTCTCCTAAGAGCTTGGTGCGGTTGTCCTGCCATGTGGAGAAAATAGCCAACTTCGCATCTGGGCGAGCCTCGCGCAGGTAGCGGAAAATCGTCCAGTACTGGTAATTGGGGGATTCGATGCCATTGCCCCAGACCTGATGCTTGTGTGCCCAGGTGCCGGTAAGGAGGCTGTTGTAGCCTACCGCAGAAATCGTGGGGGATTCGGAAAAGCCTCCCGCTTCCCCTCCAGTGTAAGCGCGTGCATAGCCCCCCTGGCTAGCAATATGATCCAAGTTGGGGGTAGCTGTCCGCTCCAAGTCTTGGGCGGGAATGCCATCCAAAATGATAAAGACTACTTTTTTCTGCTGGGCAAGTCCCAACTGTACCCAATAAGTCAATCCAAAAAGAAGAAAGAGGAACTTGATTCGCATGGTCATGTTTTATGGAAATAACGAAGAATTTAATCCCTTTCCCAAATCTTTGGCACGGTAATCTCCTTAATCTAGTGCACGAATGGCCTCCACTGAAACTTTGAGCCGGGCTGAAGCATCGCCAGAAATAATCCGAAATGGATACCCGCTTTTCTTGGTCATCTCAAGGTACTGGTCAAACAATTGTTCTCGGATCCCGAGATCAGGATGCTCCCGCAAAGGGTCCGCCTGCCAGGGCAAGTCAGTTGCGCACAAGAGGATCAGATCGTAGGTTCGATGCTCCAATTCCTCCAGTACCCAAGGATCTACTTTGCCGTAGCGATGTTGGGACCAAACCTGAATCACGCGAAGGTCGGTGTCACAGAAAAGGTAGTTTTTTGCCCCTCTAGCCAGTTCATTCTCCAGCTGCATTTGTTGCTTCCCAATTTGAACCAGGTCTTCGTAGGCATAAGGACGATCCAGTTTTTCCAAGTACTCCCGGGCCACTTCAGGAACCCAAGGTTCTTGGAAGTAGGCGGCCAATGCTGCCGCCAACGTACTTTTTCCAGTAGACTCAGGTCCTAAAATCAGGATGCGCTTAGGCTTTTGCATGGGTTCGGGTGGCTTGAATCCAAGAAAAAAGTCCCGCTATCGCCAAGGCGGTGAAGAACAAATACTGAAAAGACGTCAGTAAAAGCCCTTTGTGAAAATAGAGCGGTATGGAAACGACATCGGTCAAGATCCAAAAAATCCAACTTTCCACCTTTTTTTTCGCCATCAACCACATGGCCACAAAAGCGGAAGCGGTGGTGAAGGAGTCCCAATAGGGTACCGTGCTATCCGTAAACTCCTGCAGAGCTCCAACCAAAGTAGGGAAAGCAAGGAGAAAAATTAAAGACGCATAAACCCAACCTTTGCCATCTAGCCAGGTGACGGGAAGAGAATCCTGCTTTTCTTGGGGATGTGTCCACAAGTACCAGCCATAGATGGACATGCCAAAGTAATAGGCATTGATGCCCATGTCCGCATAGAGCCCATAGTCAAAACAAATCCACACGTAGATGAGCACGGAAACGATGCCTGTGGGGTAGACCAAAATGTGTTGCTTCGTGGAAAAATACACCGAGGTAATCCCCATAAAGACGGCAAACGCTTCCAGCCAACTAAGTTGCTGCAGCCCTTCTGCCAATCCGGTAAAAAGTAGTTCGAAATCCATGATGCGAAGAAAAGGATAAATTTGAGAGCGAAAACCTAAGCCGCAGGTTAATTTAGGTTGCTTCCCCTCAAATTTGTTGCAAAGAATTAACTTTTCCTGCAGTTGCCAGGTTTGATTGCTAAATTGCGCTTTATGAAGTTGCCCAGTACCCCGGTCACCCAAGACATTGATTCCCTCGATCCGAAGGACTTTATTTTGATTAAAAATGCGCAGGTCAATAACCTGAAGCACCTCAGTGTGGCCATTCCCAGAAATGCCTTTGTGGTCATCACAGGACTTTCTGGATCCGGCAAGTCTTCCTTGGCATTTGATACGCTATTTGCCGAGGGGCAGCGCATGTATGTGGAGAGCTTGAGCTCCTATGCACGACAGTTTTTGGGGCGTATGGAAAAGCCCGAGGTGGAATACATCAAAGGGGTGGCTCCAGCAATTGCCATCCAGCAAAAGGTAAGCACCAAAAATCCACGTTCCACGGTAGGCACCACCACCGAAATCTACGATTACCTGAAACTCCTCTTTGCTCGTGTGGGCAAAACCTATTCTCCCATATCCGGAAAAGAGGTCAAGCACCATACCGTGAGTGACATCGTGGATTTTGTTCATTCCTTCGAGGAGGAATCCAAAGTGATGATTTCTTGCCCCCTACAGCCTTCGGGAGATCGAAAACTCGAAAAAGAACTCGAACTCTTGCTTCAAAAAGGCTATACCCGAGTATTGCGAGATGGAGAAGTACTGGTATTGGAGGAGATTTTGGCGCTGCCAAAAATCGAAAAAGGGAACTATGAAATTTTAATCGACCGCTTGACGGTACAAAAGGAAGTAGAAGACAACCAATTTCGGTTGGCGGACTCCATCCAAACTGCACTATTTGAAGGGCATGGAAACTGCAAAATCACGCTTCCAGGACAGGAAACCCGTACATTTTCGGATCGATTTGAACTGGATGGAATGTCCTTTGAACTCCCTTCTGTCAATTTCTTCTCTTTCAATAATCCCTACGGAGCCTGCAAGCGCTGCGAAGGCTTTGGAACAGTCTTGGGCATCGACCAGGATTTGGTCATTCCAGACAAGGAACTATCGGTGTACGAAGGAGCGATTGCGCCTTGGAGAGGAGAAAGCGGGAAAGGCTGGTTGGAACCACTATTGAAAAAAGGAATAGACTTCGATTTTCCCATTCACCGTGCCTACCAAGACCTGACCGAGAAAGAAAAATCCCTGCTTTGGAAGGGAAATTCGTATTTCCGGGGACTCCATGAGTTTTTTGAAGACCTCGAGTCCAAAACCTACAAAATCCAATACCGCGTCATGCTTTCCCGATTCCGGGGACGTACTGCCTGCCCGGATTGCCGAGGCACGCGTTTGCGAGAAGATGCTTCGTACGTGCAGCTTGGAGGTAAATCCATCACGGACCTGGTGTTGATGCCCATTGAAGATGCGCTTCAATTTTTCCAAACCATAAAGCTTTCTACACACGAAGCGAAGTTAGCCAGCCGATTGCTGAAGGAAATTACCAGTCGATTGGAATTTATGAACCAGGTGGGACTGGGCTATTTGACCCTCAATCGCCTCACCTCTAGCTTATCAGGAGGCGAATACCAACGGATTAAGTTGGCCACCTCGCTGGGATCTGCTTTGGTAGGTTCCATGTACATTCTAGATGAACCCAGCATTGGACTTCACCCACGGGATACCGATCGACTGATCGAAGTACTGAAGGCCTTGAAAAACTTGGGCAACACGGTCATTGTCGTCGAGCATGAGGAAAAGGTAATGCGGGCGGCCGATCAATTGATTGACATAGGACCAGAGGCCGGCACAAATGGAGGTGAATTGCTCTTTCAAGGAAGTATCGAAGACCTCATTGCGCATGGCACCACCTATACCGCCAAATACCTGCGTGGAGAAGAAAAGATATTTACCAAAATAAGCAATCGAACCTGGAAAGACTCCATCTGGATCAAAGGCGCTCGAGAAAACAACCTAAAAAATTTAGCGGTACAGATTCCCCTTCACACGCTTACTGTAGTGACCGGGGTCTCTGGTTCGGGCAAGTCAACTTTGGTGAAGAAGATCCTTTACCCAGCGCTTGGAAGACTGCTGGGCACAGTGATGGACGAGGCCGGAAAGTACGATAAGCTTGAAGGGGATTATAAGAAGGTCACCCAAGTGGAGTTTGTGGATCAGAACCCAATTGGCAAGTCTTCCCGCTCCAATCCCGTCACTTACGTAAAGGCTTACGACGTCATTCGCACCCTCTTTTCAGAGCAGCCGCTTGCGAAGCAGCGGGGATACAAACCTGCCTTTTTCTCCTTTAATGTGGATGGTGGTCGCTGTGAAGCCTGCCAAGGGGAGGGCAATGTAACCGTTGAAATGCAGTTTATGGCGGACATTCACCTCACTTGCGAGTCCTGCAAGGGAAAGCGCTTCAAAAATGAAATCTTGGAAATCACCTACAAGGACAAAAACATATCCGAGGTGCTGGACATGACCATTGACGAAGCCATCGAATTTTTCAAGGAAAAGTCTCAGCTGATCAATCGCCTCCTTCCTCTGCAAGAAGTGGGATTAGGCTATATCGGTATGGGCCAAAGTTCGAATACCCTATCCGGTGGAGAGGCCCAGCGGGTGAAGCTGGCCTCGTTTTTGGGCAAGGGAGGCACCAAAACTGGGGATCACATCCTCTTTATCTTTGATGAACCCACCACGGGCTTGCACTTTCACGACATCAGCAAGCTCTTGCATAGCATCAATGCCCTCATTGACCAGGGACACTCCGTGATCATCATCGAGCACAATACCGAGGTGATCAAATGTGCGGATTGGGTGATTGACTTGGGTCCAGAAGGAGGGAATAAAGGGGGTCAACTGACTTTTGCCGGCACGCCAGAAGACCTTGCTAAGGAGAAGGGAAATTTTACGGGGGCGTATTTGTGAAAATTGTACAATGTACCAGGTACCAAGTACAATGTAGGGATTCGAATTAGACTACAATTCTGCTATTTAAGGATCTTGGCACATTGTACTTGGTACTTCGTACAATCTAGATACTTGCCTGCCTATCGGCAGACAGGATACTAACGACTTGATACTAAATTAAAACCACTCCCTTCCCCAGCATTTTCCGATCCATCAGATCCTGCAAGGCCTGGGGAGCTTCTGCTAGCGCGTAGCGTTTTCCCACATGCTGCCGAATTTTGCCCTCCTGAATCCAAGCAAGCAGCTGTCGGGTATTTTGAAGACTGGCCTTCGGTTCTAGCTTAGCAAACTGACCCCAAAACACGCCGACCACCGAACAGCCCTTCAAAAGGGGAAGGTTCATCGGGAGCTGCGGGATTTCCCCATTTGCAAAGCCAACCACCAAATAGCGCCCTTTCCAGGCCATGCCACGCAAGGCTGCTTCGGAAAATTTTCCCCCAACTGGGTCGTAGACTACATCCACACCCCGTCCTCCAGTCACCTCTTTGATTCGCGCTTTCAGGTCCGCCGTTTCATAATTGATCGTTTCCACCGCCCCCTTCTCTCGGCAAAGGGCAAGCTTTTCTTCGGTAGACGCTGCTGCAATCACGCGAGCCCCCATCAAGGTGCCCAGTTCCACCGCCGCCAAACCCACTCCTCCTGCAGCACCCAGTACAAGTAGCGTCTCTCCTGCCTGCAGCTGGGCACGATCTTTCAGCGCATGGTAGGAAGTGCCATAGGTGTACAGTGTGGTCGCCGCTACCTCAGGTGAAATCCCTTCTGGCAAGGGAAATACCCGATCCGCATCTAACGCCACCTTCTCTGCAAAGCCTCCCCAGCCACAAAGGGCAAGAACAGGTCGCCCCAATTCCAGGCCTTGAACCTCGTCCCCCAGTTCGGACAAGATCCCAGCCACCTCTCCTCCAGGTGAAAAGGGGAGCTCCGGCTTAAACTGGTACTTGTTCTGAATGATCAGCACATCCGGAAAATTTACCCCACAGGCCGCTACGGTGATGACTACCTGCTTGGGGCCTGCTACAGGGTTGGCAACCTCCTGCACCTGCAAGGTGTCGGGAAGTCCAAATTGGGTACAAAGAACTGCTTTCATGGAGCTTGATTTTTGCCGAAGGCGTGTAAACACAAAAGAAGGAAAAAAGAAGGAAAATCGGCTCGAAAGGGATAATTTTGAGACCAATTCACCCCAAAGACTTTCTTACATGTCTGTAGCATCCTACCTCGAAAAAAATAAAGACCGCTTTCTTCAAGAACTCTTTGACCTCCTCCGCATTCCTTCGGTGAGCGCAGATCCCAAATTCAAGGGAGATGTAGTGGCGGCAGCCAATTTTGTCAAAAACTCCCTGGAAAAAGCGGGTGCAGATCGGGTAGAAATCTGTGAAACCCCTGGTTTCCCGATCGTATACGGAGAAAAAATAATTGACCCAAAACTCCCCACCGTATTGGTTTACGGCCACTACGACGTGCAGCCTGCGGATCCCTACGAACTCTGGGATTCCCCTCCTTTTGAGCCGGTATTGAAGAAAACGTCTATCCATCCCGAAGGAGCTATCTTTGCCCGAGGTGCAGCAGACGACAAGGGTCAGTTCTACATGCATATCAAGGCCTTTGAAGCGATGATGGCCACTAGCGGCCTCCCTTGCAATGTCAAGTTCATGATCGAAGGGGAAGAGGAAATCGGCTCGGACAACTTGGATAAGTTTGTGCTGGCCAACAAGGAGCGTCTCCGGGCAGATGTCATCCTGATTTCCGATACGCACATGATCGGCATGCAAGACCCCTCCATCACGGTAGGTCTGCGCGGCATGGCCT
>JACCEE010214980.1_pt1 | contig 19632 bp, 11 predicted proteins | sample 7449931 | NCBI WGS metagenome assembly JACCEE01 (sample SAMN15323457, study PRJNA562643) | freshwater metagenome | isolation source: river surface water | place: USA:Blue River Watershed | collected 2017-08-19 | reverse complement strand
TTTGCAGCCTGATCAAAGAAAGCGGCATCAGCGCCATCATCGTGGACAAAAACTGGAAACACGTCACCCAGATCACCGACCGCAACGTCATCCTGGTCAAAGGCCAGGTGGTGTTTGAAGGTTCGTCACAAGCCCTGCACGACGACCCCAGCGTGCTGGAACAGCATCTGGGGGTGTGAGCCCGCTGGCGAACACTGCGCCAACAAGGGTCTTCACCAGCGTGCAAACGCGCTGACCCTGCCCAAGCCGTTGAATGGAGGGCACTTGCGTCAAAGCAGCGGCCGCAGCTCGCGGGCTGCATCCAGCAACAGGGGCAACCATTTGCGCTCCACCGCGCTGTCAGACAGTTGATCGGCTGTACCCACCACATTGAGGGCCGCCAGCGTGCGGCCCTGCATGTTGCGCAGGGGCACGGCCAGCGCGTGGATGCCCAGCTCGTGGGCGTCTCGAGCCAGGCAAAAGTCGTCTTGTCGCACCTGTGCGATGAGGGTCAAAAACCGGTCGGTGTCCACCTCGGTTTGCGGGGTGATGCGGGCCAGCGCATGCGCCTGCAGCCAGGCCGCCAACTCGGCCTGGGGCCAACTGGCCAGCAGCACCCGCCCGGTGGACGTCGCGTGTGCAGGCAGCCTGGCCCCCAGGTGCAGGCCATAGGCCAGGTGCCGCACCGGCTCGGCCACGCCCGCGCTGCGCGCCACGATCACGCCTTCGTTGCCATCGAGCACCACCGCGCTGAACGCGGCTTGCGTCTGCTGCGCCAGCCGGTTGAGGGTGGGCTGCAAGCTGCGAGGCAGGCGCGAGGTGGCCATGTAACTGCCCGCAAAGCGCAGCACCCGCGCTGACAACCAGTAATGGCTGCCATCGGTTTCCAGATAGCCCAATTCGGTCAGCGTGAGCAAATGCCGCCGGGCCGCAGCCCGGGTGATGCCGGTACGCTGCGCGGCCAGCGTGGCGTTCAGGCGCTGGCGTTCGGTGTCAAAGGCTTCGAGCACGGCCAGCCCTTTGGCCAGGCCTTCGATGTAGTCTGCTTTGGCGATGGTCATGCTGCGGGGTATCCAAGTGAGATGTCGGGGCTGAAGCCGCCGACCTACCGTCCACCTTGTAGGTCGGCGGCTTCAGCCCCGACATGCATTGATGGGCATCAATTTGCGCGATCATCGCACAAATTTTCCGGGGATCGCACAAACTCAGTCCACCACATGCTGCAACGAGGCGAACAACTCCTAAGCTTGCAGGCACTGTTTTGACACCCTCGAGGAGACACACACACATGACCCAAGCCACCCGCACCCAGGTTGCCATCATTGGCGCAGGCCCTTCAGGCTTGTTGCTTGGCCAGTTGCTCTACAAAGCCGGCATCGACGCCATCATCCTGGAGCGCCAAAGCGGCGACTACGTGCTGAGCCGCATTCGTGCGGGCGTGCTCGAACAAGTCACGATGGACCTGCTCGACGAAGCCGGTGTGGGTGAACGCATGCACAAGGAAGGTCTGATCCACGGCGGTTTTGACCTGCTGTTCAAAGGCCAACGCCACCGCATCGACATGAACCAACTCACGGGTGGCAAAAACGTCATGGTCTATGGCCAGACCGAAGTGACCCGAGACCTGATGGACGCCCGTCAGGCCGCAGGTTTGCCCACGGTGTACGAGGCGCAGAACGTGCAGGTGCATGAATTCGACACCGCCAAACCCCGAGTGACCTACGAAAAAGACGGCCAGACCCACACCATCGAGTGCGACTTCATCGCGGGCTGCGATGGCTTTCATGGCGTGTGCCGTGCCAGCGCCCCCAAAGACAAGATCCGCGAATACGAAAAGGTCTACCCCTTCGGCTGGCTGGGCGTGCTGTCCGACACCCCCCCTGTGCACCATGAACTGATTTACGCCAACAGCACACGCGGCTTTGCCCTGTGCTCGCAGCGCAGCGAAACGCGCAGCCGCTATTACCTGCAAGTGCCCCTGACCGACAAGGTCGAGGACTGGAGCGATGAAGCCTTCTGGGACGAATTGCGCAACCGCCTCGACCCCGAAGCCCGCGCCAAGCTGGTCACTGGCCCCAGCATTGAAAAAAGCATCGCCCCCCTGCGCAGCTTTGTGACCGAGCCCATGCGCTTTGGCCGCATGTTCCTGGCCGGTGACGCCGCCCACATCGTGCCACCCACCGGGGCCAAGGGCCTGAACCTGGCGGCCACCGACGTGAAATACCTGTCCACCGCCATCATCGAGTACTACAAGGACAACTCCGAAGCGGGCATCGACAGCTATTCCGAGCGCTGCCTGCGCCGCATCTGGCGCGCCGAGCGTTTCAGCTGGTGGTTCACCAGCCTGATGCACCACTTCCCGGAAAACGGCGACATCGGACAGAAGTTCCAGGATGCCGAACTGGACTACCTGATCCACAGCGAGTCGGGGGCCAAAACCATCGCGGAAAACTACGTGGGCTTGCCGCTGGATTTCGGGGATTGATGGACCTGCAGGAAAGTCAATCTCCACACATGTGACAGCACTCCGTCAGCGCCTTGCCGATAATCCGTGGCGATCGGCGCCGCATTGCGCGGAGTCCTCCACTCAAAAAATCCACCCATGTCCTCACTCAAGCCCCTGCGCGGCACGCGCATTGTCAGCCTGGCCCTCAACCTGCCCGGCCCTGCCGCCCTGATGCGGCTGGCCGACATGGGCGCACGCTGCACCAAGGTCAACCCACCCGCTGGCGACCCGATGCAGCACTACACCCCGGACGGCTATGCACAAATGCACCGGGGCGTCAAAGAAATCGCACTCGACCTTAAAGCCCCGGCGGGCCAGGCCAAATTGCTCAAACTGCTGGCTCAGACCGATGTGCTGCTGACTTCGTTCAGACCCTCGGCCCTGACCAAGCTGGGTTTGGGATGGAAGGCCCTGCACAAGCAATTTCCCGCGCTCAGCCTGATCCAGGTCGTGGGCGCGCCCGGGCCGCTGGCCGAGATTCCCGGCCACGATTTGACGTACCAAGCCGAAGTGGGCCTGGTCAATGGCATGGATTTGCCTGCCAGCCTGTTTGCCGACATGGGCGGTGCGCTCATGGCTTCGGAAGCCACACTCAAAGCGGTGCTGAACCAAAAAACAACAGGCAAAGGCAGCCTGCATGAAGTGGCGCTGTCAGACGCCGCCGCCTGGCTGGCGATCCCGCGCCAGTGGCGCATGACCACGCCCGATGGCGCGGTGGGCGGTGCGCATGCGGGTTATCGCCTGTATGCCTGCAAAAACGGCCGTGTGGCCGTGGCCGCACTCGAGCCGCACTTTGCCGTGCGTTTGTGTGAAGCCGCCGCAATCACGCTGACACACCCGGTCAAAGACCTGTTCAAACCCGCGACACGCCTGGCCATCGAAACCTTCCTGGCCAAGCAGACCCGTGCCCAGCTCGACAAACTGGCCACGGCCAAAGACATTCCACTGATGACACTGCCGCGCTGAGACTGTGCTGCCGGGCCATCTGGCCCAAGCGTTTGACAGGGCCGTTTGCTGCCCCGACGAGCGCATCAACCCCCATGGACTGCGGCCCGGTCACGGGCCTGGGCCAGTGCTTCGATGCCGCTGTCTTTCCAAACCTGATCGCGCAAGCGCAAAAACTCGGCCAAATAAACGGGATCGCCCGATTGGGCATGGGCCAACTTGAGTGCGTTGGCCATGACCGCCTGCGATTTGAACTGGTTGAGCGGGGTGATCGAGCTGGGCAAACCAAACAGGTTCCAGGCCTTGGATTTGAATTGCGGCCCGGCCAGCAACATGTTGACCAAGCGCTCTTGCACAAAGATTTTCTGAGGCAACGGGTCGTGGCTGTAAACCACGCTCTGGTTGAGGGACTGCGTGAGCGCCCCCTCTCCATGCTCTGCGCTGCGGTAGAGTTTTTCACCCAATTCGAGCCAGTGCAGCCAAAACCGCTTCTTGGCCACAAAGCTGTTGCAAAAAGCAGTGTTGTCACCGTGCATGACCAATTCGGTCAGGCGCAAATCCAGACCGGCCGAGCGCGCAAATTCCTGCGAGCAATCGAGCAGCCCCGGATGGAAAAAGTCCCCTTGCACAAACGAGTTGACAAACAGGCTGTTGAGATCCCAGAACGGACTGAAGATCAACACATCGTGATCCTGGCCGTGCTGCTGCACAAAGTCGCGGATTTTCTCCGCATCCAGCATCTGGCCACCGGTCATGTGCGGCGCAAAAAATCCATAAAACACATCATCGTCGAGCACATGGTTCATCAGGTGATCGCGGATGGGCCCGAATTCGCGCCAGTCGGGTCGCCCGGCAGCCAGGCTGCTGAGCGCCGTGAAGCCCGGGGGGGTCTGCTGGCGCATGTCTTCGCTGTAGCAAATCTGGAACAACTGAACATCGGTCGCCACCGGTGCGGGCAGCAGCGGCGATGCGTCCTGCTGGGCGGCACTGCGATCGAGCAGCTGGGCCAGCGCCTGCCCGACAGGCAGTGCCTTGGGTTGCGGCACCAGCATCGGCAGACAACCTGCTTTTTTCTTGAGCGACAGCTCGACCACCTTGTCTTCGTATTCGACATGCGAGCGGGTGGCGTTGCTGGCGGCATCCAGCGCGCTCATCACACTCAGGCCCATGCGCGAAACCAGGGTCTTGCCATAGAGCGTGACCAGTGGCACGCCCGCATGGATCACATCGTTGGTCGTGGAGCCGCAGTTGTAAGGGTAGGTGTCCAGGTACACATCGGCCAACTTGAGGCGGGCACAAAACTCCGGGTGCGAAGTGCGCGGTGTGAAGATCAGGCGGCTGGCCTGCACCCCTTGCGCCGTGGCCTGCGCCCGCAAACTGGCGGTGCTGGCCTGGTTGTCGTCAATCAACCAGAGCACCGCATCGGGCATGCGACGCATCAGACGCATCCAGGTGGCGAACATCTCGGGCGTGATTTTGTAGGTGTTGCCAAAGGCGGCCATCACAAAAGCGTCTGGCGGCAATTGCAGTTCGGCCCGGTTGACTTTGCGCTGCGGCTCTGCATAAGAGACGCTGGGCAAAAAGCTGCCTTCCACATACAGGGGTTTTTCGGTGAAAAACAGTGCCAGGGCCTCGGGCAACACTTGGCGGTCGGCCAGCACAAAGTCAAACCAGGGCATGCCTGTGGGGCCCATGAACCCCAGATAAGTCCCCTGTTTGGGGGCCGGGTGCAAGGCAAAAATGCCTGGGCGCGCGCCTGAACTGAGGCCGTGCAGATCAATCAGGACATCGATCTCATCCGCCAGAATCAGCTCGGCCGACTGGCGATCCGACAGGGCGTGGATGGAGCGGAAATGGTCAAACTGGCCTTTGAGGCGCTGGCGCAGGCCCGTGTTCTCTTCGGGGCTGAAGTCATACGCGAACAACTCATAAGCGTCACAGTCATGCCCGTCCAGCAGCGAGGGCAGCAAAAAGCCCACCGCATGCTCTCGAAAATCGCCGGACACATAACCCACCCTCAACCGCGGGTGCTGGTACGCCCGGCCTTCGCACAAGCGCTCTTCATGCAATGAGTAGGTGCGGGCCACGAACGACTGGGAGCTCAGCAACTGCTCGGCCGGGTCTTCGGTGAGCGCCAGCATGGCCAGCGGCGAGGTGTAGCGTTTCATCTCGGCCATGCTGATGCCCGGCAAGCTTTTGTAGACCGGCCACTGGCAGGCCTTTTGCCGAATGTGGACCCAGTGCTGAATCACCCCGGGTTGGGCCGGGTTGATGGCCAAGCTCTCTTCCAGCGCCTGCTCGGCCTGGGCGTAGTTCTTGAGTTTTTCCTGCAAGCGCCCCATGTGGTTGAGCGCCATGGTCAAAAACTCGTCAGTGGGCGGTTTTTCCAGATACTTGCGACTGACCAGTCGCAGCCAGGTTTGCAATGCCAGCGCATCACGACCCTGCTTTTCGTGGAGCAAGCCCAGATTGATGTAGGCCTGCGGGAACTCGGGCTTGAGCGCCATGCAAGCTTCATAAGCGGTCACGGCATCGTCAAAGCGTTGCAGGTTTTGCAACATACCGCCGTAGTTGAACAGTGCAAAGTGCTTGTCGGGCGCTTGGGCATGGTTGATCCACAAGGCATACAGGTTGGCCGCAGCACGCAGCTCACCCACGCTCTCCAGGTACTGGACGTGCCCCATCAAATCCAGCTGGGACATGCGTCCCTGGGCCAGACTGTCAACCAGAGGGGTTGACTCCGGGGTCACCAGCGCTTGGGCTGGCCAATCGGATGTATCAATTCGTGCGTTCATGGATCAGACCTTTATCAGGGTTGCCTGCATGAAAAACCAGCAAGCCGGGTGCGCCTGGTGTTTTTCGACATGAACAACAAGCAATAAGCGTACCCGCTCAAAACACGTCAATTTCTGGCCCGTAAATTGCATTGGCAGGCCCAAGGCGTCCCCCAAATACCGGATCACCCCCTTGTTTGCGAAGTCACCGGCAAGTCTTTGCCGAGCCGAAACAGCTGACACGGCAAAAAATGGCTCAAGTAATCCGGTTTGGGGCCGACTCACAGAGGTCACTAAAGCATTTCCCGATGGGGTGGTGCTGGTGCGCGGACACAAACAAGCCAACGGAATCCCGGCGTCGGGGCCCAGGCCAAAGGAAATACCATGTCGTTGATCAGCTCCATTTCCCCCAACCAGATTCAGAATCTGAGCACCACCCAGATCAGGGATTTGTCGACTGCCGACGTGAAATTGCTGTCCACGGCCCAGATTGCCCAACTGAGCAGCGCGCAGATTGCTGCCATCGAAACCCGCGATGTTCTGGTGCTGACCAGCGGGCAAATCAGCGCCTTTGATGCCAGCAATTTTTCGGACGGCATCCTGGTTTATGGCGGTAAAAGCTCCTTGTTGACCGCCACGCAAGTTCAGGGGCTGTCCACAGCGCAGCTGAACGCCTTCACCAGCGCGCACCTGGAATTTTTCGACACCCTGGACATTTCCAAACTGAGCACCCTGCAGCTCAACAGCTTCCAGACCGATGTGATTGCGGCATTGAGCACCCAGCAGGTCCAGGCACTGACCACAGGGCAACTGGTGGGCCTGAACACCGAACAGTTCGCCAGCCTGTCCACCGCCAGCTTGCAGGCGCTGACCACGTTGCAAATCAAGGTTCTGACCACCGATCAGCTCAACAGCCTCAGCTCGGTACAAATTGCCGTACTTGATAGCGGCGATGTGGGTGTCCTGAGCAGTGCGCAGGTGGCGGGTTTGTCCACCGATGTCATCACGTCGCTGACCACCGCCCAGGCCCGCTCATTGAGCACGGCCGCGCTCAACGCGCTCACATCCGATCAGCTCAACGCACTGGAAACCGTGGATCTGGCAGCACTGAGCACCAACCAGATCAACAAGCTCTCCACACAGCAGGTGGCCCGCTTGAGCACCGAGCAGATGGTGGCTTTGGGCACAGCGCAAATCAGCGTCCTGAGCAGCGCGCAAATGGCCAGTTTGACATCGGATCAACTCAACAACCTGGCCAGCGAAGATCTGCAGGTCCTGAGCACCACCCAGCTCAAGGCATTGACCAGTGACCAGATCAGCAATCTGACCAGCAGCCAGCTGAACCTGCTCACCACATCCCAGGTTCGGTCGCTCACGACCCAGCAGGTGGCTGCGTTGACATCCGAACAGCTCAACAACCTGGCGAGCGAAGACCTCCAGTCACTGACATCCACCCAGATCCGAGCACTGACCAGCGCCCAGATCGCCAATCTGGCCACTGATCAGTTGCAGACCCTGCTGACCAGCCAGATCGCCGCGCTCAACACGAACCAGGTCAACAAGCTGACCACCGAGGGCATCGCTGCCCTCACGACCGACCAGGTCAAAGCACTCACCACAGCCGGTCTCAACCAATTGAGCAGTGACCAGCTGGCGGCCATTGAGACACAAGACATTGCCGTGCTGTCGACCGCACAGACCAGCAAACTGGCGAGCGCACAACTGGTCAAATTGAGCACCGACCAGATCGCAGCGCTGACCACGGCACAAACCCAGACCCTGACCACGGCCCAGGTGGCAGCACTGACCTCGGACCAACTCAACGCGCTGGAATCTGATGATTTGCAGGCCCTGAGCACCAGCCAAATCAAGGCACTGACCACCGGCCAAATCAGCACACTGAGCAGCAGCCAGGTGGCCCTGATGGAAAGCGCCGATGTGGCCGTGCTGAGCACCAGTCAGGTTGAAAAACTGAGCACGGAAGCCATCAGTGCACTGACCACCGACCAAGCACGCGCCCTGAGCACTGCGGGTCTGAACGTCCTGACATCCAGCCAGCTGGCGGCCCTGAGCACCGACAACATGGCCGCGCTGAGCACCGCCCAGCTGAGCAAGTTGAGCACCGCCCAGATCGCCAAACTCAGCACGGACCAGGTGGTGGCACTGACCACTGCCCAGACACAGGCCCTGTCGACGGCACAAGTGGCCGCGTTGACCTCTGACCAGCTCAACAACATGGCCACCGATGACCTGCAGGCGCTGACCACGTTGCAGGTCAAAAATCTGACGACCACACAAATCAGCACACTGACCACTGGACAATTGGCAGCCATGGAAACGGCCGACATTGCCGCACTGAGCTCGGCTCAGGCCGCCAAACTGTCCACGGACGCGATCGCCGCCCTGACCACCGACCAGATCACGGCACTGAACACGGCCGCACTCAACGCACTCAGCAGCAGCCAACTGGCCGCGCTTGAAACCGAAGATGTGGCGAAATTGACCACAGCCCAACTGAGCAAGTTGAGCACGACCCAGATCGCCAAACTCAGCACCGATCAGCTGGTGGCCCTGGACACAGCCCAAACACAGGCTCTGACCACTGCCCAGATGGCCTCGCTGACCTCGGCCCAGCTCAACAACATGGCCTCGGAAGACCTGCAAGCCTTGAGCACGGCGCAAGTCAAGGCCCTGACGACCGCCCAAATCAGCAGCCTGAGCACAGACCAGCTCAACTTGCTGACCACGGCACAGATTCAGGCACTGTCGACCTTGCAAATCGGGGCCTTGACCTCCAGCCAGCTCAATGGCCTGGCCAGTGAAGATCTGCAAGCCCTGACCACCGCACAACTGAGCAAACTGTCCACCACGCAGGTTTCACAACTGAGCACCGATCAAATCGTGGCCTTGACCAGCACCCAGGTGCAGACCCTGAGCAGCGCGCAAGTCGCAGCACTGACCACCGACCAGCTCAACAGCCTGGCCAGCGAAGATTTGCAGGCCCTGAGCACGGCACAGATCAAGGCCTTGACCACCGCACAGATCAGCGGCTTGAGCAGTGACCAGCTCGCCACCATGGAAACAGCAGACATCGCCACCCTGAGTGCAACCCAAGTGGCCAAGCTCTCGACCGATGCCGTGGCCGCATTGACCACCGATCAGACACGTGCCTTGACCACCGCCGCACTCAACGCGCTGACCAGCGACCAGCTGGCCGCCCTCGAAACCGAGGATGTCGCAGCGCTGAGCACCGCACAATTGAGCAAGCTCACCACCGCACAGCTGGCCAAACTGAGCACCGATCAGATCGTTGCGCTGGGCACCAGCCAGATTCAGACGCTGAGCTCCTCACAAATCTCGGCCTTGACTTCCGATCAACTCAACAACATGGCCTCGGAAGACCTGCAGGCCCTGACCACCGCACAGATCAAAGCCCTCACCACCGGCCAGATCAGCGCTTTGAACACGACCCAGATGGCGCTGCTTGAAACGGCAGATGTCGCCACCTTGAGCTCGGCCCAAGTGGAAAAGTTGTCAACTGCTGCGATTGCGGCGATGACCACGGATCAGGTCAAGGTGCTGACGTCTGCGGCACTGAACGCATTGACCACTGCCCAACTGGCTGCGCTGGAGACCGATGACGTCGCCGCACTGACCACCGCGCAACTGGTGAAACTGTCCACCAGCCAGCTGGCCAAACTCAGCACGGACCAAATTGTGGCCCTGGACACAGCGCAGGTTCAGGCCCTGAGCACCGCACAAGTGGCTGCACTGACGACAGCCCAACTCAACAACATGGCCAGCGAAGATTTGCAAGCCCTGAGCACGGCTCAAGTGAAGGCATTGACCACGGCGCAAATCAGCAACCTGACCACCGACCAGATCAATTTGCTGACCACCCAACAATTGCAGGCCCTGAGCTCGGCACAAATTACGGCACTGACGTCGGCACAGCTCAACGGACTGACCACCGATGACCTGCAGGCATTGACCACCAGCCAACTGGCCAAGCTGACCACAGCGCAAGTGGCCCAGCTCAGCACCGACCAGGTGACGCAGCTGACCACCGCCCAGATCCAGTCCCTGACCTCAGCCCAGGTCGCGGTCCTGACCTCGGCTCAGCTCAACAACATGGCCTCGGAAGACCTGCAGGCGCTCACCACCAGCCAGATCAAAGCCCTGACCACGGGACAGATCAGCACCCTCAGTGCTGACCAAGTGGCCTTGCTGGAAACCGCCGATGTGGCCACCCTGTCGTCCACGCAAGTGGCCAATCTGTCCACAGCAGCGATTGCTGGCCTGACTTCCGATCAGATCAAGGTCCTGACCACGGCCGCGCTCAATGCACTCTCGAGCAGCCAGCTGGCGGCCATTGAAACCGAAGATGTCGCGGCTTTGACCACCGCACAGCTGAGCAAGCTGAGCACCAGCTTGCTGGCGCAGATGAGCACCGACCAGATCGCAGCCCTGACCACCGCCCAGACCCAGTCCCTGACATCGGCACAGGTGGCTGCACTCACCTCACTGCAACTGAACAACATGGCCTCGGAAGATCTGCAGGCACTGACCACCGCCCAGATCAAGGTCTTGACCACTGGCCAGATCAGCAACCTGGACACCGCACAGGTGCAATTGCTGCAGACCAGCCAGGTCGCCACCCTCAGCTCTGAGCAAATCTCCAAACTGAGCACGGCCGCCATCGCTGCACTGACCAGTGACCAGGTCAAGGTGCTGAGCACCGCCGGGCTCAACGCCCTGAGCACCGCGCAGTTGGCCGCCCTGGAGACGGACGATGTGGCCGAATTGACCACCGCCCAGATCAGCAAACTCACAACCACCCAGGTGGCCCGCCTCAGCACGGATCAGGTGGCCGCCCTGGGCACTGCCCAGATTCAGGCCTTGACCACAGCGCAAGTGGCTGCACTGACCTCGACACAGCTCAACAACATGGAAAGTGCCGATCTTCAGGCGCTGACCACGGCACAGATTCGGGCACTGACCACGGGCCAGATCGCCAACTTGACGACAGCACAAGTGGCTGCCCTGGAGACCGCTGATGTGGCTGCACTCACATCCGCGCAGGCAGAGAAACTGAGCACAGCATCGATTGCGGCCCTGACCACCGACCAAATCGAAGTGCTCACATCGAGCGCGCTCAATGCCCTGAGCAGCACCCAGCTCAATGCCATTGAAACCGAAGATGTGGCCGCATTGACCACCGCCCAGCTGAGCAAGCTCAGCACCACACAAGTGGCCAAACTGACCACCGACCAGGTCGTGGCGCTGGACACCGCCCAGATACAGGCACTGACCAGCCAGCAAGTGGCTGTGCTCACCTCGGCGCAGTTGAACAACATGGCCAGCGAAGATCTGCAAGCCTTGACCACCGCGCAAGTCCGTGCCCTGACCACCAGCCAGATCAGCACATTGACCAGCGCACAGGTCTCGGTCCTCGAGACAGCCGACATCGCAGCCTTGTCTTCGGCCCAGGCCGAGAAACTGTCGACAGCTGCCATCGCCAGCCTGAGCACCGACCAGATGCAGGCCATGACATCCACCGCCTTGAACGCCTTGAGCAGCAGCCAGCTCAATGCGATCACAGCCGACGATGTGGCGGCGATGACGACCGCCCAGGTCAGCAGCCTGTCTTCGACCCAGGTGGCGCGTCTGGCCACAGAGCAAGTGGTGGCATTGACCACCGACCAGATTCAGGCCCTGACATCGGCCCAGATTTCGGTGCTGACCAGCTTGCAGATCAATGGCATGGCCAGCGACGACCTGCAAGCCTTGTTGACCAGCCAGATCCGGGCACTGAGCACCGATCAGATCAGCAACATGAGCACCGATCAGATCAGCCAATTGACCACCGAACAGGTGGCGGCGCTGAGCACTGCGCAGACGGGTGCCCTGACCTCGGCACAAATCGAGAGCATGAGCACGGCGCAAATGGGTGCCCTGCCCTTCTGAGGATAAAGGGCCCCGGATGGCCGGCGGTTAAGCCGCACGGTCGCCTGGGCCCTCATGCCCAAAGGTCACCACCCCCACACGCGCCTGGGCTGACACCCGGTTGCCGTGCCCCGTCAAAAAGCCGCTTTTGCGGCTTTTTGACTTTTCGTCTGCAGCGTTGCCCCTCTCAGGCAATCTTGAGCAAGTGGGCTTGGCCGTTGGGTTTTTTGGGCAAGGTCAATTGCAACACCCCGTTTTCGTATTTGGCAGAAGCGGCCGACTGGTCCACGCTTTCGTCCAGGGTGAAGCTGCGGGCCACGCTGCCGAAATAGCGCTCGCTGCGGATGAGCTTAGAGCCCTCCTTTTCTTCCTTTTCCTTTTTGACTTCGGCACTCAGTGACACCTGATTGCCTTCCACCGACACCTTGATGTCTTCTTTGTTGACGCCAGGAATCTCGGCTTTGATAAAAAAGTTCTTGTCGTCTTCTGACAGGTCCAGACGCATCTGAGGTTCACCCTCCATCAAGCGATACACCGGGCGCAGGGCAAAGCCCTTGAAAAAATCGTCGCTGAACGGGTCACGCAGTTCGCCAAATGGATTGAATCGTGCAAGGTTACTCATGGTTTTCTCCAGTGATCAATGAAATGGATGGCGGTGAAATCGCCACCCGTTCGCACTGTCACGCAACCCCGTTCCCCCTGTCTGTTGCACGCACCACAGGGCCGTTGAAGTCGGTTGCTGCGACCCTAAAGTTAATATAAAAATATTGACATATTCATCAAATTCGATAAAATAATCATTACGATTTGTATTTTTTGATCAAATTAGCCCACAGAAAGAATTCCGAATGCTGAACAATTTCAAGATCGGTTCGCGTCTGACCCTCGGTTTTGGCCTGGTGATCAGCGTGTTCCTGGCTGGCATGGCCTTGATTCTTGTGTACCAGGGCCGCACGCTGGCCAGTGCGCACCAGATCAAAAATGAAAGCCTGCCTTTTGCGCTGCGTGCTGAAAAAATGCTGCAGGACGTCTCGCATGTGGGTGAGTTCATGACCGACGCCGCAGTCACGCACAACCGCGACGGGATTCAGGAAGCCGAAGAAAAATTCCGCGATTTCAGCGAACATGCCGCGCAGTTCAAAACCATGTTCCGCAACGAAAACGATGCGCAGTCTGTCCAGAAGATCGAAGCCATCGAAGCCAAATTCCTGGCGTATTTCAACATCGGCAAAAAAATGGTAGACGTCTACATCCGGCGTGGCACCGAAGAAGGCAATGCGCTGATGGAAGACTTTGACAAACACAGCGACGACCTGGACCAGGCGCTGGAAGAATTCACCCGCTCTCAGGTCGATGAAGCGAATGCGATGGCCTCCAACATCGTGGACGCAGCCAACAGCTCGTACGACATGGTCATTTTCTCGGGCTTGATGGGTCTGGCTTTAGGGGCCGTGATCAGTTACGTGGTGGCCCGGGGCATCGTCCACCCTGTTCGCCAGATGCAGTCCACCATGGCGGACATCAGCGCCAGCAGCGACTTTGGCAAAAGAGCCGCCATCCATGGCCAGGACGAAGTGGGTCAGATGGCGCTGGCCTTCAACGACATGCTGGAAGCCCAGCAAAAGGCGATACGCCAGGTCAATACGGTGGTCACCGCCATCGCACAAGGTGACTTCAGCCAACGCGTGGATGCCCAGCTGCAAGGCGACCTGCACGCCATGAAAACCGCCGTCAACACCAGCGCTGAAACCGTCAAGGCCACCATGGACGGCATCAACGCCGTCATGCAAGCTCTCTACAACGGTCAATTTGACGCCCGCATGAACCTGCAGGTGCATGGTGAATTCAAGGTGGCGGTGGACAACGCCACCCAGGCCATGGCCGCCATGCAAAGCATGCTGGGTGATGTGGGCCATGTCATGAACGGCGTGGCCCAAGGCGATCTGACCGGGCGCGTACAGGCCCAGGGTCGCGGCGACCTGGCCAAGCTCAAAGACAACCTCAACAGCTCACTGCAGGCGCTTTGTGCCACCATGGGCGTGATCAACCAGAACGCTCGCCATGTGGCCACCGCAGCCAACCAGTTCACCACCGCGATTGGCCAAATCTCGGACGGCGCACAAAATCAAAAACACGCCATGAGCCAGGTCGCCGTGGCCGTCAACCAGACCAGCACCTCGGTCAGTGAAGTCAGCCGCAGCACCGAAAGCGCCAGCCAGAAATCGAAACAAGCGGTCAACATCGTGCAAAACGGTCGGGCCAAGATGGAAACAATGATCGAAGTGGTGAACAACATCGCGGTCAACTCGGAAAAGATCAACAAGATCACCGAGGTCATTGAGAGCATCGCCTACAAAACCAATTTGCTGTCGCTCAACGCGGCCATCGAAGCAGCCCGCGCCGGTGAACACGGCAAAGGCTTTTCGGTGGTGGCCGAAGAAGTGGGCAAACTGGCCGAAAACAGCGCGCAAAGCACACAAGAAATCAGTCTGCTGGTGCAGCAAGCCGTGAACGAAGCCAAACGTGCGGTCACGACCGTGCGCGAAGTCGCGGAAGACATGCAAAAAATTGAAGCCAGCGCCAACGACACCGACGGTATGCTGCAGCGCATCTCGGTGGCCATGGAACAGCAAAGCACAGCGGTTGAAGAAATCAATGCCAATATCTCCAACCTCGACCAGATCGCAGAAAACAACGCATCGGCTTCTGAAGAAATCACGGCCACTGTGATCGAGCTGTCCCGCGTGGCCGACACCACCCGCCGCGAAGTGGACAAGTTCACCGTCTGAGTCTGCCGTTTCCCGTTCGATGGCCCTGTCGCGTGGGCTGAGGCCACCCTGCCCAACAGCTCACGCGCCGCATGTCCAAAGGGTCAGCGGCATTTGAACCTCCAAGGCATCACGCTCTGGCAATCGGCGATGCGATGCCACCCCATGCAGGTTCAGGCTCGAGCCCCCTCTTCGCTCTGAGGCTCACCCCACGGCGTGATCTTGACCCACCACGCGGTGCTCACCCCGTAAACCATCATGGCCGCGCCCAGCAGCGCAAAAATCATCCAGGCCGGTGACTGCGCAGCCGACAGCCCTGCGCCCCCCACCGCCACCACCAGCAAGCGCAACGTGCCCGCCAGCACCGGGCCCATGGCTTTGCCTGCGCCCAGTGACGAGAAATACAGCGACAGGCCCAGGCCAAAAAAGCCATAAAAAGGCCCAGCCCACAAAAAATAACTGGCTGCCGCCGCCCGCACCAATGCGTCATCGGAGTAAAGCGATGTCCACAGATCTGGCACCAGCGTCACGATCAGTCCCAAGCCCCCCAACAACGCTGCCGCCAACGCCGCCGCCGTCCACGCGGCCTGACGGGCCCGGGCGATGTGTCCGGCCCCAATCGCCATGCCCACCACAGGCACCGAAGCCACCCCCACGGCAAACGCCAGCGGCACCAGCAAAAACTCCAACCGTGTGCCAATGCCATACCCGGCCAGAGCTTGCGTGCCCAAAGTGGCCACCAGGCGGGTCAAAATCAAAATCGTCAACACCGTCTGCAGCGGCGAAATGCACGCCACTGCCCCCACCCGCAAAATGTCCAGCAAATGCCTGCGTTGCAGCGGCGTCTTGCGCACCATGAGCCGGATCTTGCCGCGCCCCGAGGCCAGATAAAACCACAAAAACAAAGCCCCGCCCAAATTGGCCAACACCCCACCGGCGGCCACCCCTCGCATGCCCTGGGGCTGCACCACACCCCAACCCAAGCCCAGCAGACCACCCAACAACACCTGCGCCACAGCCACCGCAAACAGCGTGACCGAAGGCACCAGCATGTTGCCGCTGCCGCGAATCACCGACGACAGCGTGTTCACCACCCACACCAGCACCGAACCGGCAAAAACCACCTCACCATAGGCCACGGCCTGCGCCAGCGCCTCGCCCGAGCCACCCAGCGCCGACATGCACCATGGCCCCAACAACTCCATCACAGCCATGTAGGCCAGCCCCATCGCGGTGCCAATCCACAAGGCATGCACCGCCAGCACATTGGCCCGGGCAGTATCGCCAGCGCCAAGCGCACGACTCACAGCCGACGACACGCCTCCGCCCATGGCCCCTGCAGACAGCATGTTTTGCAGCATCACAAACGGAAACACCAGCGCCATGCCCGCCAATGCAGGCGCTCCGAATTGCCCCACATAACGGGTCTCGGCAATGGCCGCCAGCGCTGTGGCCAGCATGGCCACCATGTTGGGCAAGGAAAACCTCAGCAAGATGGGCAAGAGCGGCCCGGTCAGCAACGGGTTGGCGGCGGGTGCGGTCATGGGCATTCCGTTAAAAGCATGCTCACATTGTCCAAGGCAAACAGGCATGGCGGTGACGCGGGCATTACAGCCTGTCCCCTCTGTACCAGACGAGCAAAAGTCCATGTCACGCAGGAAAAATCCTGGCCTCAATGCGACCCAAGCCACCACCCTGCGGGTGCGGGCGAAGTGCCGCCGCTGATCCGCAAGGCGATGCGGCTGGCCTTCAGGTGGCTGTAAGCGCGTCTTCGGTGTGCGCCACGGCGCGGTTGCGCCCTTGGTGCTTGGCGCTGTAGAGCGCGGCATCGGCCTGCTGCAGGGTCTTGAGCAGGGTCTGTCCCGGGGCGCGCACGCACACCCCCACCGAAGTCGTCACCGCCACGCGCTGCCCGTCCGAGACGTCCAGCGGCTCGGCCGCCCAGCGGCTGACCAACCCCTGGGCCAATTCAAAGGCCTGAGCAGGGTCGCAGTCGCGCAGCAGCACGCAGAACTCTTCACCGCCGTAGCGGCAAGCGATGTCGTCGGCGCGAAACGCGCCCTGGATCAGCCTGGCCGCGTGCACCAGCACACGGTCCCCGCCCAGGTGGCCATGCTGGTCGTTGATCGACTTGAAGTGGTCAATGTCGATCATCAGGATCGCAAAGGCGGCGCCCTGGGCTTCGAGCTTTTCGGCCTGCTCGAAAAAAGCCCGGCGGTTGAACAGGCCGGTCAAAGGGTCACGGCGCGCACGCTCGGCGATCTCGTTCTTTTGCTCGTCGTGCACCACGGCATACAGGCTCATGGTCGAACACACCACGAACAAGGCGCCCACGATCAGCATGGACTGGTGCCCGCCCGACAGGGACACCGGGCCGACAGGCACATGGGGGTTGATGAGCACGGTAGCCGCCCGCAGCAGGTAGGCCACGCCCATGAAGCCCATGCTGCCCGCGAACACGTGCGCGGCAAACGGCACCGGCCGCGGTGAATGCGTGTAGACCACCCTGACGGTGTAGAGCATCACCACCGCCATGGCAAAGCACACGCTGACCATGGCCAAGGCGATCGAATACCCCCCTGCGGTGTGCAGCAGCAGGCCCAGCAGACCCACCGCCAAAGCCAGCACCACCACCGAATACCGCAGCTTGGCCCGGTAAAAGCGCGCAGGCGCCAGCAGCCCCAGGGTGCCACCCGCCATCAGGCAGACGTTGGCCATGAACACCCCCCAAAACGGGTGCAGCAGGCCCCGCAGAAAAATCAGGATCAGGCTGATGCCCACGAAGGTGATGCCGACCGACCAGGTCTTGAGCCCGTAATCGCGCTCGGTGATCGGGCCGGGAAACGTCCAGCTGATGAACGCCATCAGCAGCGACAGGATGCCGATGGAAAAAATGAGGGTGCTCGAATCAAGTTGCATCGGCCCCCCAGGGGCAGGCCATCACTCGGTCGCGGCCTTCGGATTTGGCGCGGTACAGGGCCAGGTCACAGCGCTTGACGATGTCGTCCACGCCGTCGCCGTCTTGGGCGGTGGCCACGCCAAACGAAGCGCTCACCCGCAGGCCCGGGCTGCTGGCGTCGAAGTTCGTCGCCTTCAGGCACTGGCGCAGCCGCTCGGCGCAGCCCTTCGCGGCCTCGGCGTCAGTCTGCGGCAAGATGCACAGAAACTCCTCGCCCCCCCAGCGCCCGAACACATCGACCTCGCGCAGGGCCTGCAGCAGCGCCTGTGTGGCACCCTTGAGCACCACATCGCCCACGTCGTGGCCGTGGCTGTCGTTGATGCGCTTGAAATGGTCAATGTCGACCAGCACCACCGAAAACGGCTGCCGGTTGCGCTGGAAAGCGGCGATCTGGTAGTCCAGCTGCTCGCCCAGGTGGCGCCGGTTGTAGGCGCCTGTGAGCGCGTCACGCCGCGCCTGCTCGGCCAACTTTTGCGACAGCGCGGTCTCGCGCGCATGGCTCTCGCGGGTTTCGGCCAGCGCCTCGTCCAGCCCGAACTTGCTCAGAAAGAACATGCGCGTCAGGCGCGAGATGCTCAATGACGAACCGAGCAGCACCACACCGAAAATGGTGACCGCCACGCCGCAGATCATGGCGTCGTGCGGCGTCAAAAAGCCGCTGGCAAAAAAGATGTAGAGCATCAGCGAGAGCCAGCACGGCACCAAAAACGCCAGGTAGACGGTGAACACCACGCTCATGGAATTGAGCATGATGCCCAGCGCCGCCGTCAGCGTGCCCACCTTGAAGGCGGTCAGCACATCGAGCTGGCCGGTGTTGAGCACCATCATCGACCCGCCCCAGCCCAGGCCGTAGACGGCAGAGACCAGCATGCGCCAGTGCAGCGCCTTGCGCCATTGCGTCGGATCGTCCTGCACCGACTGCCAATGCCAGCCCAACAAGAGCCGCACCGCCATGACGGCGAACATGAAGCCCATCCAGCCCAGCACCAGGCGGTCGGCCATGTGCCCCCAGTGCATCCACACCACGGTGAGCACGGCCGGGATGCCCACCACGGTGGAAGGCCGGTCGCGGGCGGCCATTTCACCGAGCTGGGTGCCTAAAAGCTTGGGGTGTCTGGGTTGTGGCATGCGTGCTCAAAATGCCAAAAAAGCGAGTGAATCTGCGAAAAATGATAGCTTCTAAAAAGTATAGAAGAAGACGCGCACAGCCATCACCCATGTTTGTCACGCTTGACACGCGCATCAGGCCAGCTCAGGGCCTCTGTGGAAGACCTCTTTGACACACAACTGGTTCACTTGCCGGCGTTTGTGAGATTCCGTCTGACCCAATTCCCAGGAAATCCATGCCCAAAGCCACAATCCTGCAGATGTTTGCGGCCTCCGTGTTTGCCATTGCGCAGTGGATCTACGGCACGCATCCAAAAAAGTGGGAGCGACTTGCCAATGGCGGCGACCTCATCAAACACAGCCCCCGTCGATCCGGAGAAGGCAGAACGCTGCATGGTTCAACTGCCCCAAAGCCTTCTGGCAACGGCATCACATGCCCTGCAGGCAGATGTGAGCCTGTGCCGAAAAGTGTGCATCAATAAGTCAACTGCCCCCAAGCCTTCTCCAGCCGCTTGATGCTGACCGGCTGCGGGGTGCGCAGCTCTTGCGCGAAGAAACTCACGCGCAGCTCTTCCAGTAGCCAGCGGAACTCCAGCATGCGGGCGTCTTGGGCACCTTTGCGTTCGGCCACCAGACGCCAGTAGCGTT
>JACCEE011326549.1_pt1 | contig 19644 bp, 10 predicted proteins | sample 7449931 | NCBI WGS metagenome assembly JACCEE01 (sample SAMN15323457, study PRJNA562643) | freshwater metagenome | isolation source: river surface water | place: USA:Blue River Watershed | collected 2017-08-19 | reverse complement strand
TGTGTTGTTGTTGCTTGTGTTGTTGTTGCTTGTGTTGTTGTTGCTTGTGTTGTTGTTGCTTGTGTTGTTGTTGCTTGTGTTGTTGTTGCTTGTGTTGTTGCTTGTGTTGTTGTTGCTTGTGTTGTTGTTGCTTGTGTTGTTGTTGCTTGTGTTGTTGTTGCTTGTGTTGTTGTTATAGGTACTTCACAAATATATTTAAATGTTGATGAACATGTCATATCATCTATATTTTGACTTGATGATAAAAGACGTGCACAGTTTGGTGTTCTTACACCATTAGGTGTTCCAGGTAACCAATTTTTATATCCTGTTTCTCCTGTAGGCCATACCCAATTAATATTATTATCAGCTTTGAGTCCAACCCATATATCAGATGTCATACTTGTTGAGGCTCTATTATTATTAATCCAAGTACTTTCAGTACTATCTGATATACTTACTAAATTCCCCCCTTTTTCAACACATTCTGAACGTGCTCCAGTATATGATTTTAATGTTCTACAAAAGTAATAATTTTTATTATTATTTGTTAATAATGTACAATCATCTGATTTGACCATTGATATAAATGATAAAAACATTAAGAAAGTTATAACTCGCATTTATTATTATTATATGTATATAAATAAAATATTATATTAACTAAATTAATTTAAATTAAAATCAATTTTTAACTTTAATCATAGTAAATTATTTAATATAATAAACAAAATTTAAATATCAAGCTTTGCAATTCCAAGAGCCTTTTGAACAGCCCGAACCTTCAGCTTGTTTTCGTGGTTTAGAATAAGTCGACCGGATTCCATCTCACTGATATCCTTTTGGTTAATAGCCTTTCCACCACGCTGGTTTGCAAGATTTGCCAGTTGAACTTGCGTCATAGCCTTTTCGCCGACCATCTTTTGTTGACGAGCAAGTGCAATAGTTTGACCAGCATCTCGTGAAATAGATGGAGCAATACTTACTTCACCACTGTCAATCTTGCGTTCGAGAGCAGATGAATTCATACCGTTGACTTGATGAGTAGACTTACGACCAAGATCGTCAGTCGATGTAATAACCGCCTTCTTAACCTTTGAGTTATGAAGAACAATAGTAGGAGCAGAAGTGTGAGACATTTTAGTAATGATATATATAATTAATATTAAAAATAGTAGGATAAAGAAATTTCAATTTTTTTTATTAGTTATTTATAACTAATAAAAAAATATATGAAGTTTGTCTTTAACAAATCTTCATCAATTTTTATTATGATTACTTTTAATAATCATAATAAAAAGTAGTCGAGTTCAAGGAGATCAATTTTTATTATTATTAATTTTAGCTAATTCGATTTGTAATTTAATATATTCAATATCATATTTTCTTGTGTTCATTATAATTTCTTCTTTTTCTTTTTCAATAGTAGCTACACCAATAGCCTTATCTTTTTCAATATTAGCTACACCAATAGCTTTATCTTTTTCAATATTAGCTAATGTTATTTTTTTATCTAAAATAGATGATTCATAATTCATTTCCATTTTGTATATTTCTTGTATTACGGTATATAGTGTTGTATAACTAAATATATATGTTTCTACACATATCTTTTCTTTTTCATTTTTTTTACTATGCTTATTTATATTAAAACTTTTAACATTATTATAACTTTTTAGTCTTGTATGTAATTCTAATTCGATTGCCTCGTTTTTTATTTCTTTAGAATATATTAAATATATTTCATCAACATTAAATTCTTTTTTTAATTGTTCTTCCCTTACAATTAAATCTTTACTATAACCTATTTTTATTATAAATTCATTCTTTTTGCTTACTATAGGCAATAAAAATACATATAATATTGTATTTTCTATTTGAGTTTCATTTTTATATATATTGCCTAAATAACAATTATTAAATTTATAAATAAGTGATGACAATATATCACTTATAATGTTATGATCTCTGTCATAATTTAATAATTCTAATTCTTGATGACTTAATATAATATCATTTTCTTTGATAATTATATTATTACCATTTAAAATAATGATATATTTATTATCATTGGAATTCTTAACTATTTTTGATAATAGTTTTTTTGATGCTTTCACAGACTTTACTGTATTTGCCACAGGCATAAAAACATAAATAAATAATATAAACAACTAATAATTTAAATTTTTCAATTTTTATTAGTTATTTTTTATTTATTCTTTTTTTAGGTTTTGTTTCTTTAACTTCTTCCTCTTCTGATTTATCACCATTTATATAATCTTCTAATTCATTCTGAAGATTATTTAATTCTTCTATTTTCTCTAATTCTTCTAATTCTTGTTGTAAAAATCTAAGATATGGTGATAGTTCTTTTAAGAGAGGTTTTATAAGATAGTCATTTGTTACAGCAATATCTAGGTTATATGCTCCTTCCTTTTCATTTACATGCATTTCATTTTCATAAAATGTATTTTTTCTCATATTTACTTTTTCTAAAACATTATCTATGTATTCTTCATTTAATTCTCGAATATATCTCAACAGAGGTCTAATAATATAGTCTGTAAATTTAATACCAGATTTATCTTCATTCCATAATTCAGCAGAAGTCTTTACAACATAATTATATCTTGTGGAATCTGTATTATAGATGGGTTGTTTATCTTGTTGTTCATGATTTATAATTTTTAATATAGATTTAGCAATATTTTGAATGAATATATTTTTAGAATAATCTCTGATAAACATTTTCTGCAAACTATAATCCCCTTCTATCTCGGGACAATCATATTCTAATCTTAATATAGGAATACATTCTTCTTTCTTTATTTTTTTAAGAGGTGGAACGGATCTATGGTTTTGCATTAGGTATTTTATAAGAGATGACGCTTTAGTAATTGCTTTATTGACAACGGTTACGACTTCTTTTTTAGAGTTCTGTATTTCTTCTTTTACTTCATCAATCTTATTATCTATTTTAATATCCATTTTATCTAATTTAGATATAACATTATTATTCGTTGTATTATTAGTATTATTATCTGTATTATTATCTGTATTATTTATTTTTATTTTATCAATATGTATTTTTTTTCTATGTTGCCAATAAATTTGTTTTGTTTTAAAAGTTTTATCACAAATCATACAATATTTATTTAGTTCTTCTCTATACAAATGTTCTTTATTATTACCGTGTTTAATATGACTGTATTTATTCTTTGTTGAATATTTACATATTTTACAAATATAATCAAATTCCATATATATTATTAATTATAAAATATACTTATATATAAATAATTTATATTATATTATGTAATTATAAATTATAAAATGTATATATGTCTATTATATTATTTATATAATATAAAATAATAATTATTTATAATAGTAAATATTGTATTATTGTATACTTTTTATAATTATATATTGTAGTATATAGTGATAAAATTATAAAAAGTTTATATATATAAAATATAATTCTTAATATAAATATGTGTTAAAATTATAAAAAGTAATACTGATAACTAAAATTAATTATGTGTTCACGTGCGCACGCGTAGGAGCAATATTTAGCGTGTAAATTATAAAAAGTATATGTATATAATAAATTATTCTTAATGTGTAATTATTAATAAAATTATAAAAAGTATATATATGTAATAAATGATTATGAATATTTGTAATATTTTTATGTGTGTTGAGGGGTTGGGAATTTTGAAATTTTTTTGCAAATTGAAATTTTCCGCAAAATCACGAAAACTCAGTCACTTTAAAAATGCTTTCGAAAATGAAAATTAACTATATTAAACTATAGTTAATTTAATGTTTTGAGATAGATTTGATATAGTTTCTAACTCTATTTATATATATATATATATATTTATTATAAAAATATTAGAGATAACTCAATGTTTTATAAAAAAATATTTATTTTAATTCATTCTTAAAAATTTCACAGATAGTTTTATCTTGATCAGATTTATAAGTAATTACCTTATAGGATTCGTCAAAATCTGTTTTATAAACTATTTTTTTATCTATCATTTCTACACGAATACATATCTCATCCTTAACTTCACCAACTGTAATAGGTTTGCGTTCTTTTTCCATTGATTTAACAACACCTAATACTACAGATTTATCATCTTTAGTTGCCAATAATTTTGTGCCAATATTAAGTTTACCAGATTTAACTTTTACACCAAATAATAGTGGTGAAGTTTTTAGGAATACACAATTTGGAAGGATTTCAAGTTCACAATCAATTAATCCAATATGTTCTTCACGAATCTTATTTTTAATTTGATCACAATATTTTTGATACATTTCTTTAAGACGATAGATTGAGTTTGATTTGATAATATGAATTTTATTTTTAGTAGCTAATTCAAGAAGTTCTTTATCAACAGGTACTTCTTCAATAGTTGGCTCAAAGATAATAATAACTCTGTAATAATCATGCTTAATATTTGTTAATTTATCTTTTAATTGTGTTGTATTTGTAATCTTATTGTTGTTATAACTCTTTATAATGATGTTTTTATTTAATTTATCAACAGTACAAACAGCTACAGGAGTATTAAGATCATTTTTAAACATCTTATATAATGCACCATGCATCATTTTAGACATAGATATAATGGTCAAACCAATTTTATCATATTTAATTTCTTCTACATATGTTTCAACTGATTTATCTTCTGTATTATAATTATCAGTTTCTTCAGATTCTTCATTAAAATTAAGTGATATCTTTGATAGCATAAGATCCTTATATTTGTATTTTGAATCATTCGTAATAATAATATCACCACTTTCTAATTCTAAATGTTTATCATCAAAACAAATATTTGCACTAGAATATCCTTCAATCATTTTTACTCTCTCATCTTTAATAATTTGTTTTACTTTACATTTAATAACCTTATTAGAATTGTTCAGAATACTAAGCTCTTCGTGTTCACTTAATGTATTATGGTGATTAATAATTGAATAAATCTTACCAAATTTATCATCAATCTTGCTATCCACAACAAAACCGCGAACTTCCTTATAAAAAGGAGCTTTATCGAATAATTTAAATTTACGATCTAATAGTTTTGAAATAAGCATTAACAAATCTCCGATTCCTTCTCCTGTTTTTGCAGAAATAGGTACCATTGATATAAATGTTTTATAGTCGGTATTATTATAATAAGCACAAGCATTGATTTCATTTTCTGCAAGCTGACAGATAATTTTATTAATGTAATCTTGTAGAAGCGTCATTGTTTCTTTCTTTTGTTTACTATAAGAATTTTTTAGGACTTCTTTTGGAGCTGGAATCCAACCATAGATTCGATCCATTTTATTTAGAACAATTATAAAATCAATATGATTTTCCTTTAAATATTTAATGATTTCAATGTGTGTAGGTTCAAGACCCTTTACTAAATCAATAACTACAAGTACCATATGTGAAATAGATGATGTAATTGTTCGCATTGAACTAAAATATTCATGACCAGGAGTATCAATTAATACAATACCTTTAAAAAGAAAATTCTTTTCAAAGACTGGATTGATAATACACTCATTTAGATGTGCTTTATCATATTCATAAACAGTAAGTTGTTGGGTAATACCGCGAACTTCTTGTGTTTTTCGATGTTTAAAGTAGTCAAGAAAAGATGTTTTACCAACATCAACATGACCAATAACTGAACAGGTAGGATATATAGAATTCATAATAATTTATTATGAATTCTATTACTTAATTAATTATTAATTAAAAAGTTTATCAATTTTTTTGTAATAATACAAAGCAAAGCTTTTTGTATTCAAATAAAAAAAATCATGACAAAAAATCAAAAAAATATTTTTATTTTGTTGTCGTTAATTTTTTTTAATTAGCAAATGTTTTATAATATACAACATTATATACAAAACCAAATAATATAACAAATAAAAATAAATGTAAATTCATTTTATCTTTATCAATAAAATAAAATCCAATACCTTGAAATATTATTGTAAATAAAGATAACATTGTTAAATTAATTTGAGTTTTATTCATACCACATTTATTTTGAAGGGTACATTTTATTGTTTCTAAAACCATATATAATTATATGATAAATAAATTAATTAACTAATAAATTAACTAAGAATAACAAAATATTATAATTAATTAACATAAATAACTTCGAAATAAATTAGTTAAGATATAGACTATTAACATTAACAATATTTTTTAATATTTTTTGATCTAGATTATCCATCTTAATAACTAAATCTGGTTTATTTAATAGTTCAAATATGGCTTTTACGCAAACACATACATTATATATTTTTAACATATTTTTTACAAAATTACCTTCATATTCATCCATATTTTGAAGTTGTGAAATTATATGTGCCATATTTTTATTATCATCTACATCTAAAGTTATCCAATCATAAACTATATCGATATAACCATTTGTAGTTTCCCAGAATTCTTCTGAACAAATATTCAATTGATGTTTACTTTCATACGAAACCCATTTATCAACAATTTCTAACACTTTTTTATATTCACTTACATAATATTCTGATTTAAATCCATTATTTTTATATGAAGCAAATATTGATAAAAATGCGATAATATCATTTCCATCCATATTATCAAAAATATTATTTTTAATCATCTCAGTTATTAATATCCCATTACATTCATTGCATTGAATTACAGCAACACCAAAAGCATCAAGGATTAATTCATTAAGATTATTGTATTTAATATATCCTTCATCAATTAATATATTTGTAACAATTTGATGGATATTATTACAATATAACTTTATTCCTTCAATCTCATTTTTTAATGAATTAATTTTTTTAATTAATGATTGTTTTTCAAAATATAATTTATAATCATCTTGATTATTCATTTTTAAATTTTTTAATTCTTTTTCTTGTTGTTTTGATAGTTTTAGAAAGGTGTTTTGATTATTAAAATTTTCTAGTTTGTATTGTTTTTCAAAATTAATAATATCCGATTCTGAAAAGGTCTTGTATTCATTTAAAATATTTTCTAATTTAATTAGATTTTCTTGATCCGTTGATACAATATTATTTTGTTGAGAATTTAAAAGAGATTTATCATAAATATTTTCTTTCATATCTATTGTTTTGAGTGAATAATAATAATCAATACTAAATTTTGAACTAATGGATGGCATACTTTGGAGCATTACAGATTTTAGATCTTGTAATTCAGGAAATTCATAATATGGTAATAATATAACATGACCAACGACATCTTTACCTCTACGTCCAGCTCGTCCACTCATTTGTTTAAATTCTGCAGTATTAAGAAATCGTTTTGTCATATTTGTCGGTTTTGTTAATTCAGTAAAAACAACAGTTCTAGTTGGCATATTAACTCCAACAGCAAAAGTTTCTGTAGCGAATAATACCTTTATAAACCCATCACGAAACAAAATTTCTATAATTTCTTTAATAATTGGTATTAATCCTGAATGATGAAAACAAATTCCCTTTTGAACTAATTGTCTTACTTGAATGTATTGAGGAATAAATTCATAATCCTTATGATATTTTCTCATTAAAAAATCAAACATATTTATAGCATTTGCACTTTCTTCAGATGTTAATATTGGACTAATAGTATTTGCATATTTTTCACAATTTAATCTTGAGAAAGAAAAAAAGATTGCTTGTAAAAGATCGTTTTTAATTAAAAATTTAACAATTTTATCAAAATAAGATGGATCTACTGGAGATTTATGATCTTTTTGTCTGTCTTTTTTAATTTTTTCATATTTTCTTTTTGATTCAAAATAAGTCAAATCATCAAATGTATCATTGTTGTCTAGAATTTTATAAAGTTCATTTGAATATATATAATAATTAAGTGGAACAATACGTCTAAAAGATTTTATAAGACTTAAATTCTTTTCACGAACAGAATGTATCCATTTTGCAAATTGTTCAACATTGTTAATAGTAGCCGATAACATAATAATTTGAACGTGTTGTGGAAGCATAATAATTGTTTCTTCCCAAATCTTTCCACGATCTGGATCATTAATAAAATGTACTTCATCCATAATAACACAACCTATTTCATCACTAAATTGATCCTTTTTATAAAGAGAATTTCTTAGAATTTCTGCAGTCATAATAACACAGTCGGCATCTACATTAATTTTATTATCACCTGTTAAAAGACCAACAGAACAAATGTTGCGATCTTTAAACTCTTTATATTTTTCATTTGATAATGATTTTATAGGACTGGTGTAAATAACTTTTTTGCCTTTTTGAATTGTTGATATTAAACCATATTCTGCAACTGCTGTTTTCCCAGACGAAGTAGGTGCAGAAACAAGTACGTTATAAAGTAAATCAATTTCTCTAAAAGAAATTAATTGGAATTTATCAAATTTAAAATCTTCTTTATCTATTTTAAAAGCTGATTTATATTTTTGTTGAAGCTCGTCTTCATTGTCTACAATAGATGATAAATCATAAATATTCATTATTATAATTAATATAAAATCAAATTAATAAGTAAAAAATATTAATATTTTCAATTTTTCCTTATAAAGTTTTTTCAGTTTTTTTTGTTATAGAAGATTTTCATATTAATATTTTTCAGTAATTTTATAATTATGTTATATTAATATATATGTCTGATAGTAATATTATTGATTCAGAACTTCAAAAAAAATTAGATGATAATAAAAACAATGGATTAATAACTAAAATATGGGGAGAACATATGTGGGAATCTGTTCATTGTATTGCATTTGGTTACCCAGTAAAACCAACAGTTGAACAAAAAGAACAATATAAAACTTTTTTTACATATTTACAATATGTATTACCATGTAGATATTGTAGAGAATCATATGGTCAATTTATAACAACAGAAGATGAATTGATTTTAAAAGATTCTGATTTAGAAAATAGAGAATCTCTTACAAGATGGACATACAGATTGCATAATAGAGTAAATAAAAAATTAGGTATAGATTATAAAATGACATACGAAGATGTAGTTAGAAAATATGAATCATATAGAGCAAAATGTATGCCAAATGAAAAAGGATGTAATATGCCATTAGATTTAAAAGCCAATTCATTTTTTATGGGTAAAATACAACAAGCTCCAGTTATAACAGTAGAAAGATATATTGGATTTAAAAAATATGCAGAAATTCGAGGAGTAAAATTTGATGACAGAATTTTAGGAATATTAAATCTTGATAGATATGATGAAGCTTGGATTTTAAGAGATAAAAAATGTAGATATTTAATGAATAATATGAGATTAAAAGGTATTCATCCAGTTGAAAAATCAGGTCAATATAAAAATTTACCAACTGTAGAAGAATTAAAATTAATATCATTAATGTGTAGTGATATATGTTGTGAAGAATTAGACATAATGATAGAAAATATAAATAAAATTTAATTCATCATTGTATATTTAATATTGTTTGTTGTCTTTTTAAGTTTCCAATCAAAAATACAAAAGGGGCATTGCTTCTTTTGATGTTTATTAATACATTCTTCGTGAAAAGCATGATTACATTCACCAAAAACAATGTTATTACGGTAAATATTTTTTTTTTCTATTTGTGATGTAGTTGGAAGTTGTAGAGAACGTCCACAAATACAATCTGTATTAACAGAAGTATATTTCCATGTACCAACAAGATCAATAGAATTAATTTTAATTTGAGCGGACATATTTATTAATAGTTATTATGTTAATAAATATATATATTATAGAGTTTGTAAATCAATTTTTATTTTATTTATCATTTAGTGCTCTAGGTGTCTTAAATTAAGCACTTTGTGATATTATTTGTGATTCCTTTTTTAATTTTAATCTTTCTTTATTTTCATTAATTAAATCTTTATTAAATCGAGTATTAGTTTCAAATAACTCAATTAATTCTAATATATTTTTATTTTTAATTAAATCATAGTGTGTTTCAAAATTTTCTAAATATGGTTCGATTGGTTCATTAATTTTATATTCTTTTTGTTCTATTATAAACTTAATTATTTCTAAAAGAATACTTCTTTGTAATTCATGAATATTTATATTTTCTTGTGTTTTTTGAGTATTTATTATATCATTATTCTTTTTATATTTTATAAGACGTGATTCATATATTTTTAAATTTGATTTAATTATAAAGTACTTATCTATAAAATATTTATTTTTTTCATTAATATTTTGTAAATCATGTAATATAAGATATTTACTTATTTTTAATAAATCTTCTATTTGAGATTCATTAATATTTTGTAAAAAATATATTATCAATGCATTATAATAATAATCATTTATAATAACATTTACAGAATTTTCATATTTTAAGAACATTTCATACATTAATTTATAATTATAATTATTATTAATTTTATCAAAATATATACAGTTTTCATTAAAATTAATATTTGATAATATATGATTAATAATTTTATTATTATTGTACGCAAAAAATGTACCATCGTATAAATATTGATCAAATTTTTTATAATATACAAGTTCATTTTGTTTATTTGTAATATCATTTTGTTCATTTTCAATTTTAAAAAAAATTAAATTATCAACATACATATTTTCTAACATTTTATAACCAAATGTTACATCATCTTCATGACCCATTAAAAATCCAGATACTACTTTTGTAATATTTAAAAATTTTTCATAAAAAGTATTTATATCTAATTTATCTAGTTCTATAGTAAGCATTTCATCTTTTATTCTTTGAATAATAATCAAAAATTTTGTTTTTAGATATTCTTTCCAATTAAATTCAACTAATGTTTTATTAAATTTATAATCTATTTTTTCTACACCATTATTATCATAAAAGTATAATTTACCATTACATTTTATAAATGCTTGTGCATGACCTGATTTATTTTCACGATTAATTAACGATATTGCAATACATAATATATCAGTATCAAGTAATGAAATTATATATTCAATATATTTAATATAATCTTCTAAAATTTCTTTCTGTTTTTTGTTAAAATTTGCAACAAGTAATCTATTATAACCTAAATCTAAATAAAATGAAGTAATATATTTATTTTCATTTAGATTTGCATATCTATTATAATTCATAAAACAATAATTAATAACAGATAATACAGTTAAATCATGCACACTACTTCCACCGTGTACATCTTTTAAATATTTTCGAGGATTTATATTATTTATATTAACAATATTAAAAATGTTTTCAATAGAATCTAATGAACAATCTAAACTTGGTTGTCTAAAAAATGGATATTGCTTTATATCTGCTTTTAATGTATCTAATAATGCAACTTCTTTAGATTCATTATGATATCTAAAATATAATTGTCTTACATACTCATTAACTTCTTTTTTAAAAAAATCTTTGTCAGATAGTTCTATATTAAATGGTAAATAATAGTCAGGAATTTTATTTTCATCAATGTTTTTATTTATTTGAGTAATAATAGTCTCAATATCATTTTTAAAAATAGATTGTATAATATCACATATACCATCAGAAAATAACATAATTGTTGATAATGAATCATGCCAACATTCTCCAATATGTTGTTGAAACCCCCAAATGGGACATTTTTCACAAGAACCCCCTTTTAAATTATTTTTTAAATTATTTTTTAAATTATTTTTTAAATTAATATATTTTTGTTTATATTTAATATACTTTTCTTTATAATCATTTGTAATTGTCATAATAATATAATATTATTATATTATTAATTTTTTATTAATTTTTTATTAATTTTTTATATATACATTTATTATTTGTTTTAATAATAATGTTAAAAAATTACTAAAAATTTCATAACTATATTTTTCTGCATTTTGAAATACGATATCATAATTAATTTGTTTTTGATTTTTATCTTTTCCAATTATAAAATATAACAAAGATTTATATATTTTTTCTTCAATTTTATATTTTTCTAATAGAGTTACATAATCTATTTTATCTATTTTTAAGTCATATATAGATAGTTGGGAATTAAGATATAGAGATACAATTTCTTTAAAATAATAATTAATATTTATAAAATTATTACCTATATCTTTATCAATAATATTTTTAGTTAAAAATAAAAATTCAGTGTACATATTTTTATCATTATAAAAAAAAGTATATGAATTTAATAATTTATCTTTATATTTTAAAATAAGATTTATTGAATTTGTATATTTGTATAATATTTCTTTTAATAATATATAATTTTTATTAGTAATAATTTTATCAAAATATCTATCATTATATATATCATTGTTATCAAAATTTATATATGATAATATAAAATTTATACATCTATTATTAGTATAACTTAAAAGTGAATAATTTTCTATAAAAGAAGTAAATTTTTTATAATATTCAATTTCATTTTGTTCATTTTCAATAATATTAAAATTTAATTGATCAATATAAAATGTTCTAAGATATTTTTTTCCATAAGTTTGTTTATCTTCGTGACCATAATAGAATCCAGACATTTCTTGGGTAATATCATTTAAATATAAATTAATATCATTTTTATTAAATTTATCAGCAGGTAAAGTTGTTACTAGTTTATTTATTTCTTTAATAAATTTATCAATTTTAGAAACAATATAACTATTCCATTCAAATTTAACTAATCGATTATTAATTGTTGTATCTGTAGTCTCATCTATTCCATGATTATCGTAAAAGTAATATTCATTCTTACATTTTATAAATGCCTGTATATGAGTCATATCTGAAGAGTCAGAACTTAAACTAATTTCAATAGAATTTATTTTATTTGATTCTAACTGTTTTTTTATATTATCTAAATTATCAATATATTTCTTAAAAAATTCTATAAATTCTTCTCTTGTGTTATATTCATATATTATTGGATTATATAAATATAAACAATTTTGGTATATATATTTATTTTCTTTTGGAATGGCAGATCTATTATAATTCATAAAACAATAATTAATAACAGATATTGTAGTTAAATCATGAATTAATGAACCAGAATGATCTGTCTCTAAATATTTTTTAGGATTAGAATTATTTATATTCGCAATATTAAAAATATTTTTAACAGAATCTAATGAACATTGTAAACTTGGTTGTCTTAAAAATGGATATTTCTTTATATTTTCTTTTAATGGATCTAATAATGCTACTTCTTTAGATTCATTATGATATCTAAAATATAATTGTCTTACATATTGATTAATTTCATTTTTTAAAAATTCTTTATCAGAAGGATCTATATTGAATGGTAAATAATAATCAGGAATTTTATTTTCATCAATGTTTTTATTAATTTGAGTAATAATAGTTTCTATATCATTTTCAAAAATAGGTTGTATAATATCACACATACCATCAGAATACATCACTATGATTGATAATGAATCATGCCAACATTCTTCATAATGTTGTGAAAAACCTAAAATGGGACATCTGTTACATGTTCCACCTTTTAAATTATTTTTTAAATTAATATATTTTTGTTTATATTTAAGATACTTTTCTTTATAATCATTTGTAATTGTCATAATAATATAATATTATTATATTATTATTTTTAATTCAATATATTTTTTAATGTAATATATTTTTGTTTATATTTAAGATACTTTTGTTTATAATTTAGATATTTTTGTTTAAATATTTTATCAGTATTCGTATAATCTATTATAACTGTTTTAAATGGTTTAATTAAATCTTTAGTTTGAAATATTTCTGATATAGGATAAGAGTGATATAAATAATATTGTTTATTAATTTTATTTATTAAACCAATATTTTCTATGTTAGTATCTAAATTTATATTTTTATAAAAGTCAGTAATATATTGATCATAATTAGCTGAAATAGAATTTAAAATTTGATTCATATTAGATTTTATTTTATTAAATATTATTATTTGTCGTTGGTCTTTTTCAATAAACATATAATTTGTTAATATATTATAAATAAATAATAATGATTCGAATGTATCTTTAGTGACTTCTATTTTTTTTAATTCATTAGTTAAATTAAATATATTACTAAAATTAATTTGAATATCTCTATATTCACTATGTGAACAAGTAAATAAGATATTTAATAAATTATTAATGTTTAAATCTTGTTTAGTAGGAAATATTTTTTTATTAATTAATAAACCTAATTTATTATAGATAGGAAATTTATATAAATAATAATTTATATTTACACTATTTTCCATAATATATTCTTTTTCAGATATTTGAATAAGTAAAATATCACTTTGTAATACAGGTCTAAATAATGTTATAAATGATTTGGGAATATAAATTGTATTATTATCATTAACAATAGTTACAAAAATTAAATTTAATTCTTTAAATTTATCAAAACTTTGAAAGTAATTATATACATAATAACTTGGTAAAAGATTAAAATTACTTTGATCTAAAATTTGTTCTTGTGATTTATCTCTTGTTTTCTCTTTATCTCTCTCTCTTTCTCTTTCTTGTTCTGTATTGTTACTACTAATACTAAATAATACTTCAAGTTGTTGATTAATTGGTAATTCATTAAATTTTCTATATAAATTATTAATTATTTCTTTATCAGGTGTTTTTAATTTATTTGATATATCTTCAATAGAGTTATTATAAAATATATTAATTTTTATTTTATCATTAATAATATCTTTTAATGGTTTACCTGTTTCTATAATTTTATATAATGGTTCTAAATTGGTTTCTATATATTCATTTGTAACTTTTCTTGCAAAATATTTCATATATTGAATATATAATAATGGTAAAACTTGATTATTAAAATTAAGTTCATTATCAATAATCATTCTTAATATATCATTTGAGGTTTTTATTTTATCATTATTACCAACATAACATATATCAATAGTATGACCTTCATTTAATTTTCTCATACGAAACATTGCTTGTGCGATAGTTGTATATTTACTATTATCATCAATTGTGATAATACCATTAAGGATATTAGGTTGGATAAAATCTGAACCAACAATATGACGTTGGCTATAATAATACATTACTTCACCAGATTTATAAACAATATTTGGATTATATGATTGTTCTTTATTATTTTGATAAACTACTTCTTTATCATTTTTTAATAAATAAATTATTGTTTTTCCTGTAAGATTATTTAATTTTTCTGCTACTTGTGTATTACTATAATCTCTAAATAAAGCAGTACTATCAATTAATACATCGTGTTTTCTTTTTTGTGGAGTTGATAATAAATCTTCAATATTCATAAATTTTATTAATTCTTCTGGATTTGATATTTTATAAAAATTACTTCTTTCTAATGCGAGTGTAACATATTCTTTTTCAAGTTTATCTTCAGAAATATTTGGATCATAACAATTTATTTGCAATTGTGGAATATCTTTTGGTAAATCTTTATTAAATAATATATCAAGATTTAAATTAACTGTTCCAGAATATCCTACTTGCCATTCACATTCCATACACATCATATCGATAAAAGATATATTATCAATTATTGTTGATATATCAAATAAAGTTTTAAATATGAAAATATAATATTTTTTAAATAATTCTGAATTATTTTCTTTAGGGCCAGATTTATAAAAATCGTTCATATTATGTATTATTGAATTAACTGTATGACCTATTGGATTTGGCATTCCTAATTTTTTCATAAATTGATAAAGTAAATTTTTATTTGAATTATATAGAAACATTATATCTTTATCTTCAAGTTCATATCTATTATTTTTTTTATTATAAAAATATATACATGTTAATACATATGTTATTAAATTAGAACTAAATTTTGATTTTTCATTTGGACTATCTTTTTTAGAATATGGTATAACATATCTAGGATAAATATCATTTTTTAATTCATTACTCATACCATATTTAACATTTTTACCATCACTATCATTCAATATACCTAAAATTTCATTTTCAATACAATATAAATTGTCTTTATTATGTTGTGGTTTAATACCATCTTTATTATATTTATCAACAATATCAAATACTTTCTCAATTAATTTATCATCAACAGTAGATGTTTCTTTAATTATATTATAATTACTTTGTAATGGATTATACATACTATCAAATTCATCTATTAAAAATATACTTTGTTTAAATAAATCTCTATTTTTGATATCAGATAAATACATATCTTTTAATTCTGTATCAGTAATAATTAATGAATTCATTTTAAAATAATATTCAAATTCAAATAATGTTTTTTTAGTAGCAGATTTTAAATGTTCTGGAACAACTATGTATACCTTTTTATTTTTTTCAACTGCTAATTTTATATATAATAATGGTGTTAATACAGAACTTTTTCCTCTACCCATCATTAATTGATGAATTCTTCTTGGTTTTTCTGGCTTATTAAAATCATTCATTATTTCTGAATATTTTATCCATTGAAAAGATTTAATTGTACTGCCAAAAATAATTTCAAATAAATATTCAATAATACCAATATTATCTGTTTTATCATATTTATCAAACATTTTATTTAATTCTTTTATTTCATAACAAGTAAATTCATTACATTTATTAATAATTTCTTTTAATCTTATCATATTCTTAATAATAATATTTGTTTGCATTAATAAAGATAGTACTATTATATTTTCTGATATAAATAGTAATCCATCTTTATTATTCGATAAATAGGATATTTTTAATGATATATATTCTCTTAATTTTTGTAATATATTTAATAATTTATCTATTTTACTAATAATATTTATTTTTTTATCTGTATTACATATTTTTTTATCTTGACAAGATAAATCATAATCTAATTCTGTCCATTCTATTAAATTTTTTAATGAAGATGGTACAAAATTTATTATAATTTCAGTATATATATCATCTGTAATATCTTTTACCTTATCCATTTTTTCATAAAGTTTATTTATTGTTTCAAGAGTTATTGATTTATATTTATGTGTTTTTGTCAAATCAATACCTTTATTATTAATAAAATCTATATGAAAAGATTTATAATACTTATTATTATAAATATCATCATATATTTTTTTATTTAAACTATCTATTTTAAATGTTAAATAGTTATCTTTAATTTTAAATTCATAATATATATTTTGTTTTATTAATTTATTATTAGAATCAATAACACAAGAATTTAATACTGATTTATCTATATATCTATTTGATATAGTGATATATGATACATCATTAGTATTTTCATTTAATTTAATAAAATTAATAAATTCTCTACATGCTGTTGATAAAAATGGGTATTTTTTTATATTATTTGATAAGATAACTTTATTATTATCAATATTTATATCATCTATATTTAATTTTATTATAGTTTTATTATCTACTGTTTGATTAGTTACACCAATTGAAATTAATACATCATTTTTCATAACATTAGATGAATTTTCTATAAAATTTTTTCTTAATAAAACTATTAAAATATGATTATCAGTAATATATACATTATTATTTTTACCTAATGCTCTTATAAATATATGTTCTGGATCATTATAATATATAAAACTTGACGAATATTCTATATTATTATTTTTATATTTTATTTGTTTGTTTGTATCATCTATTTTAATAATATATGGATTAAACATATAATTTGAATTTTTTATAAAAATACTCTCAATATTTTCTACAGAATTAATATTATGCATATTATCTTTTAAATCTTTTAATATATTATTAATATTTGTAGTATTTATTATTAATTTTTTTTTTTCAAAAAATTCATTTTCAGATTGTAGATTTATGTTAAGTACTTCATTTTTAGTCATAATTTTTTTATTTAGTTTAGTATTATATATTTGAGGTAAATTAGTTTCATTTGTTATTGCAATATAATCATTACTTATTAAATTAAATAAATTTTGAATAATTAAAATATGCAAATTCTCAATTTTTTCATTTATATCTATAATTTTAATATAATTATCTAACAACATTTTTACTAATAAATATATTTCATCTGCTGTAAAATAAATATAATTTATTAATAAAAAATTCGATATATTTAAAAATAATGTTATTGATGGAATACTTAAAGATGTATTTTCTTTTAAATATTCAATTATATATTTTCTAATATAATATTGCTCATTATAAAGTGTAAAATCTATGGAAAACAGAGTCATATTATTTGTTTTTTGTGTTAAATTTTCTATTACATTTTTGCTAGTAATAAAATTAAATATATTATGAACAATTTCTGAATTAAATGAACCTGCACCTGAAAAATTAAATAATTTATTTGTAATATTTTCATAAAAAACTATTAATTGATTATCAATTAATTGTTTTAAAATCTGATTTTCAATTAAAACATGGTTTGTAGCTGATTTTTTATTTCTTAATATAGTATCAAAAACTATTATTTCAATTAACCATAATTCTTCGGATTGATTTAATTTAATTCTTAAACCAAATTTTTTATATAATTCATAAACATAGCAATATATATGATATGTTTCTATTTTAGGTGTTTCTGTTTGTTGTTTTTTTATTTGTGCGTGCCATTTTTCCCCATTATAATAATATTCCCATAATAGAGCTAATACTAATAATTCATAATATTGTTGTTCTAAAGAATAATATGCATTTTTAAATATTCTTACATATTCTGAATTAATTATTTCTAATATTTCTTCTTTTGATTCTTTATTTCTCATTTTTAAAATAATTTTTTCTAATATAGAATATTTAATAGCTTTAAATGCTATCGAAACATTTTTTGAATCAGTTTCTTTTTTTATAAATGTTGTATTTTTTACACTATCTATTAATAAATCGCTATAATTATGATTATATTCTTGATTAAATAATCCATCTTCATATAATTTATTTATTATAAATGGTGCATTAACAATATCAGCTTTTAATTCACCATTTAAATTTTCTTTATTATTAAAAAATTTTTGTAATTCATCGAATCCAAAATCTATAATTTTACTATAAAAATTTATAATCTTGTCTACATTATCTTTATAATGAAAAAATATTGTAACTATTAATGATTTATAAACACACGTACCAGATTTTTGTAATTCAAAATATAACTTATTATCACGTACAATAAACTGTATATTTTTATTAGCTAATTCAATATAATTTTTCTTTTGAACATTTTTTTCTAAATCTTTTTTACTAGTAATAAATCTTTTCCATTTATTATCAAAATCTGTAAAATTTGGTCGATCAGTATTTTTAAATTCAGGTATATTAAATAAATAATTTATATATTCATATATATTTTTTTTATTGCGAAATGTATCAAACAATTTATCATAAAATTGTTCCATTTTTGTAAATTCATATTTTGATGGATCAATAAATTTTTTAAATTTACTAATATCAAAATTATCTGTTATGGAAATATCAAATTTCGCACCACCCTGAAATGGTTTTTGTCCATATTGTGGTTGTCCGTATGGTTGTCCGTATGGTTGTCCGTATGGTTGTCCATATGGTTGTCCGTATGGTTGTCCGTATGGTTGTCCGTATGGTTGTCCGTATGGTTGTCCGTATGGTTGTCCGTATGGTTGTCCGTATGGTTGTACATATGGTTGTCCGTATGGTTGTCCGTGTGGTTGTCCGTATGGTTG
>JACCEE012118338.1_pt1 | contig 19651 bp, 18 predicted proteins | sample 7449931 | NCBI WGS metagenome assembly JACCEE01 (sample SAMN15323457, study PRJNA562643) | freshwater metagenome | isolation source: river surface water | place: USA:Blue River Watershed | collected 2017-08-19 | reverse complement strand
AACCGACGCGAGCAGCGCCGATGGGGCCGTTGAACGGGATGCCCGAGATGGACAAAGCGGCCGAGACGGCAATCATGGCCGCGATGTCGGCGTCCACTTCAGGATTCAAAGACACGGTGTGCACGACCACGTGCACATCGTTGTAAAAGCCTTCGGGGAAGAGCGGGCGAATGGGGCGGTCGATCAGACGGCTGGTCAGGGTCTCGTGTTCGCTGGGCTTGGCTTCACGCTTGAAGAAGCTGCCAGGAATCTTGCCGGCTGCGTAGGTTTTCTCGATGTAGTCAACGGTCAATGGGAAAAAGTCTTGACCGGCTTTGGCGATTTTGGAGCCGACAACGGTGGCCAAAACCACGGTGCCTTCCATATCGAGCAGCACGGCGCCGCCGGCTTGGCGTGCCACTTCGCCGGTTTCCATCTTGACCGTGTGCTGGCCCCATTGGAATGTTTTGGTGACTTTGTTAAAAATAGACATGTTCAGAACTCCTGATTACAAAGGCGCATGAGGCTGCACCGTGGGCCCGGATTTGACGCTCTGAACTCGATGCCATTCCACAAAACCTTGCTTTGAAAGCCTTGTGGAATGACACAGCGCGAGATCGCCCTGACAAATTCCGACTGAAAAAAGAATAAAGCGCCTGAGCTAGTGAACTAACTCAGGCGCTTTTCATCTGGAGAGACGATTACTTGCGCAGGCCAAGCTTGGCGATCAGAGCAACGTAACGGTCAGCATCACGGGACTTGAGGTAGTCCAACAGCTTGCGGCGACGGCTCACCATGCGCAGCAAACCACGGCGACCGTGATGGTCTTTGGCGTGTGTTTTAAAGTGGGGAGTCAGCTCGTTGATACGGGCTGTCAACAAAGCCACCTGAACTTCTGGGGACCCAGTGTCGTTGGCGGCGCGGGCATTGGCCTTGACGACCTCGGCCTTGATTGAAGATGCAATCATGGTTTTTTCCTTGTATTTCGCTCTGCACCCAACGGGCTGAAGCGAGGTTATTGACTTGCGCCACCCGCTGGAAAAGCCGATGGCGTGCGCTTTGCAAATCGCAAAACAGCCGGATTATAGCCCGAAACCCCAGCCCTCCTCACACCCCCCACCGCCACGCCAGAGTCAGTGAATCCAGCAACCCATAACCTGCCTAATTGGGGTCTGAACCCAATTGATTTATTTGGGGTCATTATTTGGGGTCAGATCCCAATTTAGGCGCATCCGTTGGATCAGAGGGCTTTTGGGGGTTGCTGGGCCATCCAGGCATTGAGGCGGTCGACCCCTTGGCGCAATCTGTCCAGGTCTTTGGAGGCGAAGCACCAGCGCAACCAGCCGGCTGCTTCAGGGGCAAAAGCTTCACCCGGGGCCAAGCCGAGGCCCGCTTCGGTGACCAGTCGCTTGGCTGTGGTGACTGCATCCGGATGGCCTTCGAGCTTGAAAAAAGCGTACATCCCCCCTTTGGCGGGCGCCAATTGCACGCCGGGTATCGCCTGCAACAAGGGCACCAAGGTGTCGCGGCAGGCTTTTAAATGCGCCACCACACGGGGAGTGATGGCGGCGGTGTTTTGCAAGGCCACCACGCCCGCCCTCTGGGTGAAAACCGAAGCGCAGGAGGTGTTGAATTCGATCAATTTACCCATGTGGTGAGTCATGGCGGCTGGCATCACCAACCACCCCAAGCGCCAGCCCGTCATCAAAAAACTCTTCGAAAAACTGTGCACCACCACCAAGCGGTCGTCGTCTTGGGCCACATCCAGAAAAGACGGCGCACAGCCATTGGCGGTGTCATTTTCAAAGTAAAGGCGTTCATACACTTCGTCCGCCAGCACCCAAGTCCCGGTGCGCCGACAGTGCGCCAAGATCTCGGCTTGCTCTGCCTGCGTCAAAGTCCATCCCGTGGGGTTGTTGGGCGAATTGACAATTAACAGCCGCGTGCGAGACGTGATGGCCGCCTTGAGTGCGTCCATGTCGAGTTGCCACTGACCCTGCACCGGTTGCAGCGCCACGCACGTCAAGTGGGCGCCCATGACCAAGGCTTGCGCCGTCAGATTGGGCCAAACGGGGGTGACGGCAACGACCTCGTCGCCGGCATCGATCAGGGCTTGCGCAGCCAGCATCAAGGCATTCACGCCACCCGAGGTGATCGCCAGCCGGTCAACCCCAACGGGACCATGCAACTGCGTCATGTAGTCGGAGACGGCCTGGCGCAGCTCAGGCAAGCCCAAGTTGTGCCCGTAAAAAGTCTCCCCTTTTTGCAACGAGTCGATGGCCGCTTGGCGCACGATGTCCGGCGTGACTTCGTCAGATTCGCCGAACCAAAAAGCCAGCACATCTGAACGACCCATGCCGGCATTGGCCACTTCACGAATTCGAGACTCTTCCAAGTCCATCACGGACTGACGCATGTACGGAGGGGTATTGAGATTCATGCCCTCATCGTAACGGCTTGTCTGAAGCCAACGTGTCTCCCCTTGCACACCAGCGCCAGCGGCCTATGATGCTGAAGCAGCACCCAACTCAGCCCCAAGGAAAGCACATGAAGACACACCGATGGGGCCTCGCGCACTTCAGTTGGGCCTGCTGCTTGGGCGGCTTGATGTTTTGCCCAGCCAGCCAGGGCGCCGACTCCTTTCAAGCCCTCAGCCAGACCGATAAGCCGGCCAAGGCGCAAAAAAACAAAGGCGCCAAAAAACCTCCTCCCTCAGGCTCTGCAGAAAGCCCCGCACAGCGAGACCAGCGCCTTTGGCGAGAGTGCCGCGGCAAGCCGAATGCAGGGGCCTGCGAAGGATTTGCCTCTTGATGCCGGACTTGTTAAAACTGCTGAAAAAATAAGCACCGGCCGGCAACCCAACAGGCATGCCCCTTTGCGGGATTATTCAAGTACTTATCCACAGCTTTGGACACGAACTTTGGGGATACCCAGTCCGGTGCATGACTGACAGCCCACGGGTCATTCTTTACAGTGAAAGCATGATGCATTTTTATGAACCCCACTTGGGCCATGGCCTGAGACACGATCCGTTCAACGCGATCGTGGGCCCCCGCCCGATTGGCTGGATTTCCAGTCAGAGTGCCACGGGGGTGCTCAATTTGGCGCCCTACAGTTTTTTCAATGCCTTCAATTACGTGCCCCCCGTGATTGGGTTTTCCAGCATCGGCCGCAAAGACACTTTTAACAACATCGAGTCCACCGGCGAGTTTGTGTGGAATTTGGTGACACGCGAGCTGGCCGAAGTGATGAACAAAACCTGCGAGGCTGTGCCACCCGAAGTGAACGAATTTGCGCTGGCAGGGCTGACGCCCGAGGCCTCGCGCATCGTGCAAGTGCCGCGTGTGGCCGAGAGCCGTGTGAGCTTTGAATGCCGATGCACACAAATCGTGCAACTGACCGATTTGCAAGGACAAAAAATAGACACGTGGATGGTGTTTGGCCAAGTGCTGGGCATCCACATTGACCCCAAGCTCATCAAAGACGGGGTCTATGACACCGCCGAAGCTGGCCACCTGTTGCGCGGCGGCGGTGCGGCCGATTACTTCACCATCGGGCCCACACAGCGCTTCAAAATGTACCGCCCCGAAAGCGGTGCGCGCGACCTGCCCAAATAAGCCAGGCCCAGCGCCCTCAAGACTTCAGGTGCATGCCTTGGGCTTTGGCCCCATCGTGCATCAACTGCGCAATGCTGGAGGGACCCAATAACTGCATGGGGGTTTTGTCAGCCAAGTCCAGCGCGGTCCGACTGAAGGTGCCCAAGCACATGCAGGAGCATGAAAACGCCTCCATGCTTTCCCGGGCCGCCAGCATGTCACGCAGATGTTCTGCGCCCAGCGTTGCGGCTTTCCAGCGCTTGGCACTGACCAAAGTGGTTTTGCCGTTTTTGCGAATCTGAAAATCGGCTGGCCCTTGTTCCATGCGGCTCACTTCAAAACCTTGCGAGCGCAAACCTTCTTCGACCAAGATCGAAAAATCACGCCACCCCATTTGGCGCGCCTCTTCGACCAAGGTGTTGATGCGCTCCGTGCCAATCGCGTTTCTCTGTCGCCAAGCCGCCATGACACCAATGACAAAAAATGGAAAGGCGCCCAACATTCCAGGAATTTTGTAGTCCTCGGGCAACAACGCCCCCGCCACCAAGGCCACCGCCAGCATCACCAGAAAACTGACCCACCACGGGGACCGCAACAAAGCCGCAAAGAGCGACTTTTCAGACATTTTGAATTTCATGGACTCAATAAATAAAGGCCGGCCCGTGGACTTCATGTCCATTCAATGGGGCCGGCAAATTCAAGGCAGCCAGTTTAGCGGGGTCTGCAACTCCGTAGCGGGCGTGAGGGCGCAGGCTTCACAAAGGCACGATCGGCAAACTCTGTGTCATCAAGGGGCGGCACAAAATTTTGTAACCGTCGGCATCAAAGCCCGAGGACATGTGTCGCGCTTGCTGGCTCAACTGGCGGGCGGCCTCCAGCGAAGGGGCACTGCCCAAGTAACACCAATGGTGCACCACGTGAATCTGCGTGAACTCTGCGTCTTGCTCGACCACCCCTACGCAGCCCGTGTGAGGCCAGCACATGACACGCAAGGCATTCAACTGGGCGAGCAGCCTTTCGGTGTGCGCCGCTTGGCTTTCATCGCCTCGGCACACCCCCGCGCATTGCTTGATCGCCGCCCGAAAACAGGCTTTACCGGGCGCAAGTTTTTCAAGGCCGAGTGCCCCGTAACACAAGCGGTGCTGGTCGGCGATTTCCCGCAATGCCTCCAGCGCGGCATGGCGACTTGCATACAAACCAAACAGATCGGGCGCGGTGGCAAAGTCGACATCACGGGCATACACCACTTGAGGACCCTGCTCGGTCCATTGCAAGCTGCACAGCTGTTGGTTGCGCCTGAGTTTTTGGTTGAACAAGGGTTGTTGCAACTTGATCATCTGCGCTTCCAACAGCAAGGCGCCAATCTCCCCCGCCGTTCGGATGTAACTGATGCGGCGCGTCTGGCGCAACATGCGCGCTTCGTCTTCGGTTCTGAGATGCGACAACAAGCGGGCACGGATGTTGATGCTTTTTCCAATGTACAAAGGCAAATCGCCCGCCTCACCGTGAAAGGTGTACACCCCAGCCGACGTCGGTGCATCTTCGATGGCCTCGCGCAAGTGCTGCGGATAGGCATAGGCCTCTCGGCTTTCAACGGCAACTAGGGGTCGGGACTTGGGCATCAGCGTTGGGGGCTTGGGCAGAGAAAAATCGGCAACTGACCGATAAAGACTGTTTTTTTATACAGTATACTGAGGGCGTCAAGCTGCCTGCAGTTGCCTGACTTTTTCATATAACAACGCCCCGCGGTTCACCGCCCGGGGCGTTTTTTTTGCTCGGTTTGTGCGCGCAATGTAAGTCAAGTACGCCATGTTCGCCATGCGCGCCATTCACTTCATCAACGGGGGCGGCTCATCTTGCAAGTGCTGGGCAGACGCGCTTGCTCGGCCTTGATTTGTCGGATCACCTTGAACCCATAACCCGACCCTTCCACATCAAACGGCACACCGGGTGAGCCTTGGCGCTGCATCACCCCCACCACCAGGGGTTGCTGAAACTGGTGGTCTTCGGCACGCATGAAACCTGTTTGCCCCGCCATGCTGACGCGCGATTTTTCCAGCGCCAGCGCCACCCCGACCGGGTCGGTGTTGCCGGCTTTTTCAATCGCTTGCGCCAAGGCCTCGATCATGAGTTGCATGCGCACATGCACATAGTCTTCCGAGGGTTTGCTGAAACGCTTGCGAAACGATTGGTAAAAAGCCTCACTGGCTTTGCCCGGCACATTGGGCAGCCAATCGGCCACCGCAATCACGCGGTCCACCCCTGCATCGCCCAAAGCAGCGGGCGCGCCCAGCGCATTGCCATAAAAGGTGTAGAACTTGCCTTCATAACCCGACTCACGGGCGGCTTTGACCAGCAAGGTGAGGTCGTTGCCCCAATTGCCCGTGATGACCGCTTGTGCGCCGCTGGCCTTGATCTTGGCGGCATAAGGCAAAAAGTCTTTCACGCGACCCATGGGGTGCAACTCTTCGCCGACCACCGCCACATCGGGGCGTTGCTCGGCCAACTGGCGTTTGGCTTCGCGCAGCACCGCCTGGCCAAAACTGTAATCTTGACCAATCAAATACGCCGATTTGACGGATTTGTCTTCTGCCAAAACCTGCATCAAGGCCGTCATGCGCATGTCGGCATGCGCGTCAAATCGAAAATGCCAAAAGCTGCATTTCTCGTTGGTCAAAATAGGATCCACCGCCGAGTAATTCAAAAACAAGACCCGCTTGTTGGGCTCGCGTTCGTTGTGCTTGTTGATCGCGTCGATCAAGGCGGCGGCATTGGCCGACGAATTGCCTTGCAGCACCACTTGTGCGCCGTCGTCAATGGCCGATTTCAAGGCCGACAGGGCTTCTTCACTCTGCCCTTTGCTGTCGTAGCGTTCTAACTCGAGCCTTTGTGTGCCCAGCGCGGTTTTGACACCGCCACGTGCGTTGACCCGCTCTATGGCCCACACGATGTTGCGCACCACGGCCTCGCCGGTGTTGCCAAAAGGACCGCTCAGACCTTCAATCAGGGCCAACTTGATGGGGGCCAAAGTTGGGGCCGAAGCCTGTGCCGAAGATGGAGCTGAAGTTTGCGCCCGCACAACACCTCCGTGCAGACACAACAACACCAAAGCGCCCAACAGGCAGCGTCGAGAAAAAGCAAACAAAGACATTTTTTTAAGGGTCTCGAACCGATCGAGAAATGAAGCAAAGGCGCGCAGTGTAACGGCTGACCTTCAAACCAGTTCGTGCAAAGGCCAACGCGGTTTCACATCGAAGCTGTAACGCGCATCGGCGCTTTGCACGCCGGCTTGCAAACGCATGGCGGCGGCCATGGCGATCATGGCGCCGTTGTCGGTGCACAGGTGCAACTCCGGGTAATGCACCCGCACTTGGGCCTTGTGGCAGGCCGCATTGAGTTGCGCACGCAGTTCGCGGTTGGCCCCCACCCCGCCTGCCACCACCAAGCGCTTCAAGCCCGAGGTTTTCAAAGCGGTCATGGATTTTTTGAGCAACACCTCCACAATGGCCGCTTGGGTCGAAGCGGCCAAATCAGCACGCTCAGACGCACCTTCGGTTTGCGCCGCCGGACCGATTTTTTGACTCTGCGTCAGCACCGCTGTTTTCAGGCCGGCAAAAGAAAAATCCAAATCGCCGCTGTGCAACAAAGGGCGTGGCAATTTGTAGGCGGTGGGGTTGCCTTGCTCGGCCAAACGCGACAAACCGGGCCCACCGGGATAGGGCAATCCCATCAGTTTGGCCGACTTGTCAAAGGCCTCGCCAGCCGCATCGTCAATGGTTTCGCCCAACAGTTCGTAGTGCCCCACGCCATCGACACGCATCAGTTGGGTATGACCCCCGGAGACCAACAGCGCAATGAAAGGAAATTCGGGCGGATCGTCGCTCAAAAACGGCGACAACAAATGGCCTTCCAGGTGGTGAACCCCCAGCACCGGCTTGCCCAAAGAAGCCGCCAGTGCACAGGCCACCCCCGAGCCCACCAACAAAGCCCCGGCCAAACCCGGGCCGCGGGTATAGGCCACCACATCGATGTCGGCCAAACCCACGCCGGCCTGCGCAATCACCTGACGCGTGAGCGGCAAGACGCGGCGAATGTGGTCCCGGCTGGCCAACTCGGGCACCACACCGCCGTAGGCCTGGTGCATCTCGATTTGGCTGTACAAGGCATGCGACAAGAGCCGTGGCATGGCCTTGCCGGTCGTTTCGACCAGTGCCACACCCGTTTCATCGCAAGAAGATTCAATGCCCAAAATTCGCATAACAGGTAGTTTAAGCGGGGCCTGTTCGGGGGCTGGGCCGGTGGCCATAATGCAGCGCAACCGTTTCTTCCTGATCGGACCTTATCCATGACCCCGTTGCGACTGATTTCATCCATGGCCACCAAAGCCCTGCTGGCCGATCTGGTGGCGCTGTACCAAAGCCAGCACCCGGGCATTGCCATTCACATCGAGTCGGTCGGCGGGGTGGATGCGGCCAAGCGGGTGCAGGCCGGCGAGGCCTTTGATGGCGTGGTCTTGGCCAGTGATGCGATTGACAAACTCATCGCCGGCGGCCATGTCTTGTCGGACAGCCGAACCGACTTGGTGCGTTCAGGCGTGGCGGTGGCCGTTCCGGCGGGTCAGCCTTGGCCCGACATCTCGACCGAAGCCGCGCTCAAGGCGGCGGTGTTGGCGGCCCCCAGTTTGGGCTATTCCACCGGCCCCAGTGGCGTGCAATTGGCCCAACGCTTTGCCGCATGGGGCATTGCCGAAACCATTGCCCCGCGCATCGTGCAGGCCCCGCCGGGCGTGCCGGTCGGCGCCTTGGTGGCGCAGGGTCAAGTGGCGCTGGGCTTTCAGCAATTGAGCGAAATGTTGGGGGTGGCAGGCATCAGCATCGTGGGCGGTTTGCCACCATCGGTCGAGATCATCACCACGTTTTCGGGCAGTGTGGCGACGCGTTGCGCACAGCCCGAGGCCCTGCGCGCCTTGTTGCAGTTTTGGCAATCCGAGGCTTGTGCGGCGCTCAAAGAGCGGCACGGCATGGCCCCGGCTTGAGCGACATATTCATATAACCCCGGGTTATCTGACTTCCAGCAAAATCCCCTGCATGGGAATCAGCCATTACATCAAAGACATCGGCCGTGGCAAAGAGGGCGCACGCGCCTTGAGCCGTGCGCAAGCGGCCGACCTGATGGGGCAAGTGCTGGATGAACAGGTCAGCGACCTCGAGCTGGGTGCTTTTTGCATCGCCATGCGCGTCAAGGGCGAAACGCCCGAAGAAATGGCGGGTTTTCTCGAGGCCACCCATGCCCGGTTAAACAAAGTCCCGACAGGCCGTGTGCCCACCGTGGTGCTGCCCAGCTACAACGGCGCACGCAAACTGCCCGTCCTCACACCCTTGCTGGCCCTGCTTTTGGCGCGCCAAGGTGTGGCGGTGCTGGTGCATGGTGAAAGCACCGAAGACAGCCGCGTGAGCAGCCAGGCCGTGCTGGCCCACTTGGGCGTCACGGCCAAGGAACGCGTGGCACCCGCCGTGGCGGGAGAGGTGCACTTCTTGGGCACCAGCGTGTTGCACGGCGGGCTGGCGCGCTTGCTGGCCGTGCGCCGCAGTGTGGGCTTGCGCAATCCAGGGCACAGCTTGGTCAAGCTGATGAACCCGTGTGCCTCTGAAGGTCCGGTGTTGGTGGTCAGCAGTTACACCCACCCCGAGTACCTGACCTCGATGTCGGCCACCTTGAGTCTGACGGGCCAACACGCCCTGTTGCTGCGTGGCACCGAGGGCGAGCCTGTGGCCGATGCGCGGCGCACACCTGCGATGGAGGTGTTCAACAAAGGGCGCAGCGTGCGCGTGCAAGAGCAACATGCCGGTTCATTGGCGCAAATACCCGAGTTACCAACCACCGATGCCGCCGCCACGGCCCAGTACATCCAACACGTCTTGCAAGGCCATTGGCCTGTGCCCCAGCCGATTGCGCTGCAAGTCCAACACATCTTGAACGAGGTGACACCATGACGCGTCCCGCTTTGCCCGAGGGCCTTGATCTGCCATCTGGCGTCGCATCGAAAACCAAGACCCCCTCAGCAGGCCGCTGCACCTTGGTCGGCGCAGGCCCGGGAGACCCCGATCTGCTGACACTCAAGGCGGTCAAGGCGATTGCCAGCGCCAGCGTGTTGTTGGTCGACGATCTGGTGAACGATGCGGTACTGGCCTATGCCTCCCCTCACGCGCGCATCGTGCATGTCGGCAAGCGGGGGGGCTGCAGCAGCACCCCTCAGGCTTTCATCGACAAGATGATGATCGCAGCCGTTCATGAGGGCGAACAGGTGGTGCGTCTGAAAGGCGGCGATCCTTTTATTTTTGGCCGCGGCGGTGAAGAAGTCGAACACTTGCGCGCCGCAGGCATTGAGGTAGAAGTCGTCAATGGCATCACCTCCGGTTTGGCAGGCATGAGCAGTTTGGGCGCCCCCCTGACACACCGCGAACATGCGCATGGCGTGGTCTTTGTGACCGGTCATGCCAAACCCGGTGACGCGGGCACCTCATGGCCGCTGCTGGCCCAGACCGCGCAGCAGACCAAGCTGACCTTGGTGATTTACATGGGCGTGAGCAGCCTGGAACACATTTGCCACGGTCTCTTGCAAGGCCTGCCCCCTCACACCCCCGTGGCCGTGGTGCAGCACGCCACTTTGCCCCAACAGAGAGAGGTCTTGACCACCTTGGGCGAACTGCTCGACACCTTTCAAAAAGAAAGCCTGCAAAGCCCCAGCGTCATCGTGGTGGGCGATGTGGTGCAAGGCGCGCGCGCTTGGCAAAGCCGCGCCGCCACCTCAGCCGATTTGCGCGTCGCCTGAGCCATCGCGGGCAGCCTGAAGACGCCAAGCGTGCCCGCCTGAAGCGCGCACCCTTTCAGCCCCCTGCCCTTACACTCCTGCGCCATGAAGACTTGGGATGTGGTGATCGTGGGGGCCGGGGCTGCCGGTTTGTTTTGCGCGGGCATGGCCGGGCAACGTGGGCTGCGCGTTTTGCTGCTGGACCACAGCGACAAAATCGCCGAAAAAATCAGAATCTCTGGCGGTGGCCGATGCAACTTCACCAACCGCTTGCTCGATGCCACGGCGCCGCAAAAACACTTCATCAGCCAAAACCCGCATTTCTGCCGCTCAGCGCTGTCGCGCTACACGCCGCAAGACTTCATCGATTTGGTGCAAAAACACGGCATTGCTTTTCATGAAAAGCACAAGGGCCAGCTGTTTTGTGACCACTCTGCCGAAGACATCATCCGCATGCTGTTGGCCGAGTGTGCGGCGGGGCAAGTGGACATCCGTACCCGCAGCCCTGTGAAGTCGGTCACTTCGGTATCACAAGGCGCCGAGGCTGCAGAGGGGCCCCGCTACCGCCTGGACACCGAGCAAGGCCCGATTCACACCACCTCCTTGGTGGTCGCGACGGGGGGCTTGTCGATTCCCAAGATTGGCGCCTCCGGTTGGGGTTATGAACTGGCCCAACAGTTTGGTCTGCGCTTGGTGGCGCGGCGTCCGGGCTTGGTGCCGCTGACTTTTGACGGCGCCGCTTGGGCCCCGTATGCCGAATTAGCAGGGCTGGCTTTGCCCGTGAGCATCGAGACCGGCGAGAAAAAAGCCCGTATGCACTTTGACGAAGATTTGCTCTTCACCCACCGTGGCCTTTCCGGACCGGGCGTCTTGCAAATCTCCAGCTACTGGCAAGACGGCAGCCCGATCCGCTTGAATCTGGCCCCCGAAATCGACCTGCCCCAGCGCTTGCAAGAAGCCAAACTGCGCTCCAAAAAACGCTTGGTCAACGAATTGGCCAACTGGGTGCCCAGCCGTTTGGCCGAGGCCTGGGTCAGCCAAGACCCGGCCCTGCAGCGCACCTCAGCCGAGGTGCCGGACAAAGCATTGCAACAACTCGCACAGGGCCTGAGTGCTTGGCACCTGACGCCGAATGGCAGTGAGGGATACAAAAAAGCCGAAGTCACCTTGGGCGGCGTCGATACCCGAGACTTGTCGTCGCAAACCATGGAGTCCAAGCAAGCCGGCTTGTACTTCATTGGGGAAGTAGTCGATGTCACCGGTTGGCTGGGCGGCTACAACTTCCAGTGGGCCTGGGCCAGCGGCCATGCCTGCGCCCAAGCATTGCCACTCCCCGCTCGGGGCTGAAGCGGCCACAGCACCGATTCGTTTCATTTTTGCCAAAGACGCCCTTTGGGGGCCGCCGACTTGGCTTATCCCGCTTCTGTGACGCTATAATCTCAGGCTTTGCTGGCAAACCCCCGTCTGCCAAATACTAGTTCGTGACGGGGAACCGCCGAAACTGGGTTTCAAGGGCCCGATCTCCCTTTTGACTGCAGCCGGCACATTTTTTGGAAAATTGATTCAATGACCACCATCCGCGTGAAAGAAAACGAGCCGTTTGACGTCGCCCTGCGTCGCTTCAAGCGCACCATTGAAAAACTCGGCCTGTTGACCGACTTGCGCGCTCGCGAGTTCTACGAAAAGCCAACGACCGAGCGCAAGCGCAAGAAGTCCGCTGCTGTCAAACGCCACTACAAGCGCGTTCGCAGCATGCAGTTGCCCAAGAAGATGTATTGATCTTCTTTTGTACGGCCTGAAAAGGCCTGCAAAAAAGCCCGCTGGAGGACGCTCAAGCGGGCTTTGTCGTTTATGCCCCCACTTTGACCTCACTGGAGTTGCACATGAGCCTGAAAGAACAAATCACCGAAGACATGAAAGCCGCGATGCGGGCCAAAGACACGGAGCGTCTGGGCACCATCCGTTTGTTGTTGTCGGCCATGAAGCAAAAAGAAGTCGACGAACGCATTGAGTTGGACGACGTGGCGGTGGTGGCCATCGTCGACAAACTGATCAAACAGCGCAAAGACTCTATTGCAGCCTTTGAGCAAGCCGCACGACAAGACTTGGCCGACAAAGAGAAGGCCGAAATGTCGGTGTTGTCGGCCTACCTGCCCGCGCGCATGTCGGCCGAAGAAGTGACCGCGGCCGTGCAAGCCATCGTGTCGGCCTTGGGCGCCAAAGGCCCCGGTGACATGGGCAAAGTGATGGGTGCGGTCAAAGCCCAACTTGCCGGCAAGGCCGACATGGGCCAAGTGTCCGCTGCGGTCAAAGCGGCATTGGCCGGTTAAATCGCCCAATCGCCTGCCAGCCGCTTGCCATGCCCTCCATGCAGGCTAGCCCTGCATGATCAAGGCCGCGCCCGCCACCGCCATCACCGCCCCACCCCATGCGCCCCAAGCGGGTCTGCGGCGGTAGACGCCCCACAACAAAGGCAACAGCAAAATGGGGGTGAGGGACGAAAAAATGCCCACCACATTCGCCTGCCCGGTGTGCAAGGCCTGCAAGATCAAGGTCATGCCCAAGGCCATGGCCACCGCCGCACTGGCCCAGGTGTTGAAGAGGGTTTTCAGGGTCAGCGGCTGCTGCACCCGCGCCACCCGAAAACCCGCCCAGAGCAAGGCCAGGTGCGCCAGAAAGCTGGCCGAGGTGCGCACCGCCGAAGCGGCCACGGCATCGACCCCTGAGGCCATCAAGGGTTTGATCATCAAGGTCGCGACCGACTGAGACAGCGCAGCCAGCAAGCCCAGCGCCACACCGACCCACAAGGTGCCCTGTGTGTTTTCCCACACATGGGTTTCGCTTTCGCGACGCCCCCACACGATGGCCACCATCACCCCGCCGATCAGCAAAGCGGCGCCCAGCAAGGTCCAGCCCCACAAGGTTTCACCCAAGAAAAGCCACGCCAACAGGGTCGAAAAAATAGCGTGGGTGGCAAACAGCACGCCACTGCGGCGCGGGCCGAGTCGGTTCATGCAGGCGAACAGCGCGGTATCGCCAATGAAAATGCCCACAAAGCCCGAGAGCGCCAGCAGCACCACACCCGATGAGGTCAGGCTGCGCCAATGCCCGGTGTAAAGGGCCCACGCCCACAGCAAGGTCAGTGCAAAAAACAAGCGCCAGCGGGTGAAGGCAAATGCGCCCATCTGGCTGGACGCCGCCGCAGAAAACAAACTGCCCACCGCCCAAGAGAAAGCGGCCAGCGCGGCAAGGAGTTCCGGCTGCACCGCGCGCCCGGCCTCAGCTGCCGGCCAACTTCATGCGGTTGACCAAGATAGAGCCGGTGCTTTTGGCCCCCATGTTGTAGGTGTCCGCGCCCACGGCTTCGATGCACATGAACATGTCTTTCAAATTGCCGGCGATGGTGATCTCGTGCACTGGATAAGCGATTTCACCGTTTTCCACCCAAAAACCACTGGCCCCTCGCGAATAGTCGCCGGTGACGTAGTTCACGCCCTGGCCCATCAACTCGATGACAAACAAACCGGTGCCCAATTTTTTGAGCATGGCGTCCAAGTCGTCGCCGGGCTGGGTCAAGCGCGAGGTCAGGCTCAGGTTGTGCGAGCCACCCGCATTGCCGGTGGTCTTCATGCCCAATTTGCGCGCGGAGTAACTGCTCAAAAAATAGCCCTCCACGCGCCCGCCCTTGACCACCTTGCGGGGTGCCGAGCGCACGCCTTCGTCGTCAAAAGGCGAGCTGCCTTTGCCGCGCAATAAAAATGGGTCTTCGTCGATGTCGATGTGTTTGGGGAACACGGCCTTGCCCAAAGAGTCGAGCAAGAAACTGCTTTTGCGGTAAAGCGATCCGCCGCTCACCGCTTGCACAAAACCGCCCAGCAAGCCCGCCGCTACAGGGGACTCGAACAAAACGGGGCATTCGGTGGTGGCGATTTTGCGCGCCCCCAAGCGCGACAAAGCGCGTTCGGCGGCATAGCGACCCACCGCTTCGGGCGAGGCCAGTTCATCCGCCGAGCGCATCGAGGAGTACCACGCATCGCGCTGCATCTCGGCATTGCGCCCGGGCAACTTGGCAATGGGGGCCACCGACACGCTGTGCCGCGAGCTGGCGTAGCCCCCGCGAAAGCCATGCGTGTGGGCGCTGAAAAAATGACTTTGTTGGGCCGACACGGCCGCACCATCGCTGTTGGTGATGCGGCGGCTGGTGTTCAGTGCGGCCGCCTCGCAGCGCAAAGCCAATTGAGCGGCTTCTTCGCTGTTGATGGCCCAAGGGTGGAACAAATCCAGATCGCGTTGCTGGGTTTCAATGTCGGCCTCATCCGGCAAACCGGCGGTGGGGTCTTCGGCAGTGAATCGGGCAATGTCGTATGCCGCTTGCACCGTCCGCTCGATCGCGGCGCTTGAAAAATCAGAGGTGCTTGCATTGCCTCGGCGGTGGCCCACATACACCGTGACCCCCAGCGACTTGTCACGGTTGCGCTCCACATTTTCCAGCTCGCCTTTGCGCACGCTCACCGACAATCCGCAGCCTTCAGACGCTTCGGCCCCGGCGTTGGTGGCGCCGAGCTTTTTGGCGTGCTTCAAGGCCAAGTCGACCAAGGCTTCGAAATGGTCACGCGAATAGCTGAAACCATCGTGCGCTTGTGCAGAAGAGACTGAGGCGGGGGCGGTTTTTTTCACAGAAAGGTTCTCAGAACAAGTGACAGGCAGATTGCCCAAAGTGGCCGCTATGATACTTGCCACCCTGCCCGAGCGCAGCATCTGAAAACGAGTCCCCTCCGTCATGTCCCGTAAACCTAAAAAAGGCTATTTCGTCCGCGGTCAGTTTGTGGCCGAAGGCAGTGAACTCGACTTGGAGTTCAAGCGAGAGCTCAAGGGCGGGCTGGAAGGTCCCAGCCGCACCGAGCTCAAGCGCGAAAGCACCGAATTACAAGAGTTGGGAACGGCCCTGCTCACCCTGCGCAAAGACCTGATGAACGGCTTGAGCCTGCCGGACAAATTGGTGGATGGGCTGGCCGAAGCCAAACGCATCACCAACTTTGAGGGCAAGCGCCGCCAAATGCAATTCATCGGCAAACAAATGCGTTTGCTGAGCCCCGAAACCCTGCAAGCCGTGCGGGAAGCGCTGGACATTCAGCGCTTGGGGAGTGCCAAAGACACCCAAGCCCTGCACTTGGCCGAGGCCTGGCGCGACCGCCTGATTGCCGACGATGCGGCCGTGGGCGAGTGGATCGCGCACTACCCTCAAACCGATGTGCAACAACTGCGCGCCTTGGTGCGCCAAGCCCGCAAAGACGCCGTGCCGGTGAGCAACGCGGCGGTGTCGCAAGGTTTGGCGCCCCGCCAAAGCCGCGCCTACCGCGAGATGTTCAAACTCGTGCGCAGCATCTTGACGGATGGCGAAAGCGACAACACCCCTGAAGAGTCCGAAGATGAGTGAGCCCGAAAGCGCCCCCCTGCCCTGCGACCCGATCACCATCGGCATCGTCTCCATCAGCGACCGCGCCAGCACAGGGGTCTACGAAGACAAAGGCTTGCCTGCGCTGCAAGACTGGCTGAGCCGCGCCCTGCTCAATCCCCTGCACTTCGAGCCCCGACTGATCCCCGATGAAAAAGAGCGCATCAGTGCCACCCTCATTGAGTTGGTCGAGGCGGGCTGCCACCTTGTGTTGACCACCGGCGGCACCGGCCCGGCCCTGCGCGATGTGACACCCGAAGCGACATTGGCCGTGGCCGACAAAGAAATGCCCGGATTTGGCGAGCAAATGCGCCAGATCAGTCTGAAATTTGTGCCGACCGCCATCTTGTCGCGCCAAGTGGCCGTGATTCGGGGGCAGTGCCTGATCATCAACTTGCCGGGCCAACCCAAGTCGATTGCCGAAACCCTGGAAGGCCTGAAAGACGACGCTGGCAACGCGGTGGTGCACGGCATTTTTGCCGCTGTGCCGTATTGCGTCGACCTGATTGGCGGGCCCTACATGGAAACCCGCCCAGAGGTGTGCAAGGCGTTTCGGCCCAAGTCGGCCATCCGTCCCGGGCGCTGAGTCAGCGCTGCCAGTCCCCCTAGCCGGGCCGGGTCCAGCCCGGCTCTGTCCCACCCCGCCCGGCCAAGCGGTTTGTCTTTGGGTATAATCCACGTTTTTCGGCAAGAGCGACAGCAGCACCTCCGGCTAGACCACCGCCATCAGCGCGATGCCCCCATGCGGGCCGGTCACCGTTCCGCAAGGACTGCACACCAAATGATCGCCCACCATCTTGCCATTGCAAACCCGATGCCCCAAATGGGGTGTTGATTTGTGTCTTACTAGCCCGCGCCGGGATGTATTTGGCGCTGACTGTGTCCGTTTCCTTGTCTGTTTTGATGTTCCGAGGTGATCATGCCTGCTCAAAAGTCGAAGAAGCCTGCCCAGGCCCCTGCCAAATCCAAAACCGTTGCTCAGAAAGCGCCTGCTAAAAAAGCGCCCGCGCCTGTCGCCAAGCCCAAAGCAAGCCCCTCTGTGACCGCCAAAAAGCCTGCTCCTGTGAGCAAGCCCAAAGCCGCCGTCAAACCCCCTGTGAAAGCGCCCGCAAAAGCATCCGCGAAGGCCCCCGTGAAAGCGCCAGTGAAAGCGTCCGCAAAAGCGAACGCCAAGCCAGTGACAAAAACGGTCGCCAAACCGGCCAGCAAAACGGCTCCCACATCGGTCAAAGCAACGACTTCCCGGCCCTCTCCTGCAAAGCCTGTGAAGAAAGCCGCCTCTGTGCCCGCCAAGAAATCTGAAGTCATTGAAAAAAAACCGGCTGCCAAAGCCGCCCCAGCTGTCAAAGCAACGGTCGAAACGGAAGTGAAAAAGCCCGCCAAGGCAGCCAAAGCCGCTGCCCCGGTTGAAGACAAAAAACCGGCTGCCAAAAAAGTGGTGACCGGCGCCAAACGCGGCCCCAAGAAAAAAGGCAGCATCGCTGCGCCGAGCCTGGACGATGATTTGGACATCGAGTCCGACCTCGAAGGCGAACCCGTCGTCGAGGCCGGCTCGGAGTCGGCTGAAAAAGTCAAACCTCTGCGCATGAAAATCAGCAAGGCCAAAGAACGTGCCTTGATGAAGGAATTTGGTTTGGACGAAACCGTCCTGACCGAAGCCGAAATGAAGCAGCGCCGTGACCGTCTGAAAGCCCTGATCAAGCTGGGCAAGACACGCGGCTACTTGACCAACGGCGAAATCAGCGACCACTTGCCCGACAAATTGGTTGACGCCGAAACCTTGGAAGTGGTGATTGCCACTCTGAACGATTTGGGGGTCGCGGTTTACGAGCAAACGCCTGACGCCGAAACGCTGATCATCACCGACAACGCCCCGACCGGCTCCACCGAAGAAGAAGCCGAAGAAGCCGCGGAAGCCGCCTTGTCCACAGTGGACAGCGAATTTGGCCGCACCACCGACCCTGTGCGCATGTACATGCGCGAAATGGGCACTGTGGAATTGCTGACCCGCGAAGGTGAAATCGAAATCGCAAAGCGCATTGAAGGCGGCTTGATGGACATGATGGCCGCGATCAGTGCATCGCCTGCCACCATTGCCGAAATCTTGCGCATGGCCAACGACATCCGCGAAGGCAAGGTTGTCATCTCGACCGTGGTCGATGGCTTTGCCAACTTGAACGAGGCCGACGACTATGTGGCCGAAGAAGATTTCGACGAGTTTGACGAAGCCGATGACGACGATGGCAAAGGCGGCTCCAAAGCCCTGACCAAGAAGCTCGAAGAGCTGAAAAACCAAGCCTTGGAACGCTTTGACCGCATCACCGAGTACTTTGAAAAAGTGCACAAGGTGTACGACAAAGAAGGCTGGGGCACCCCCGCTTACATCAAGGTGCAAACCGCTTTGTCAGATGAACTGATGACCATCCGGTTCACCGCCAAGACCATCGAAAAGTTGTGCGACATGGTGCGCGGACAAGTCGACGATGTGCGTAAAAAAGAGCGCGAGCTGCGCCGCATCATCGTGGAGAAATGCGGCTACCCGCAAGATTTATTCATCGCCGATTTCAGCGGCCGCGACAAAAACGGCAAGCGCGTCGAGTCGCAACTGCTCAATCTGAAGTGGATTGAAAAGCAAGCCGCCGCCGGCAAGAGCTGGAGCGCCGTGATGGCCCGCAACATCCCGCCGGTGCAAGACTTGCAGCAAAAGCTGATCGACTTGCAAGCGCAAGTGGTGGTGCCCTTGGACGAGCTCAAGGACATCAACAAGCGCATGAACACCGGCGAGCGTTCGTCGCGCGACGCCAAGAAAGAGATGATCGAGGCCAACTTGCGCCTGGTGATCTCGATTGCCAAAAAGTACACCAACCGCGGCCTGCAGTTCTTGGACTTGATCCAAGAGGGCAACATCGGTTTGATGAAGGCGGTGGACAAGTTCGAATACCGCCGGGGCTACAAGTTCTCGACCTACGCCACTTGGTGGATTCGCCAGGCCATCACGCGCTCGATCGCTGACCAGGCCCGCACGATTCGCATCCCGGTACACATGATCGAAACGATCAACAAGCTCAATCGCATCTCGCGACAGATGCTGCAGGAAATGGGGCGTGAGCCGACACCCGATGAGCTTGCCGTGCGCATGGAAATGCCCGAGGACAAGGTTCGCAAGGTTCTCAAAATCGCCAAGGAGCCCATCTCAATGGAGACTCCGATCGGTGATGATGAAGATTCACACCTTGGCGATTTCATCGAAGACACCTCAGTGGCTTCACCAATCGATCAGGCCACCGCCGAGTCGCTCCGCGAAACCACTCACGCGGTGCTCGCGCAGCTCACCCCGCGGGAAGCGAAGGTTCTGCGTATGCGCTTCGGAATCGACCTGAATACCGACCACACGCTTGAAGAGGTCGGCAAACAGTTCGACGTCACGCGTGAACGCATCCGTCAGATCGAAGCGAAGGCGCTGCGTAAGCTGCGCCATCCGAGCCGCTCGGAACAGTTACGAAGCTTCCTCATCGAGGATTGATCGCCATGAAGCGTCGCGCGTTTATCCAGAGAGCTATCGGATCCGCTGGAGCGATCGCGCTTGCCGATTCGTCGGTCGCCTCGGCGCTTGCAGCCGATACGCCCTACTACGATTTCGTGATCATCGGCGCCGGCACGGCAGGCCTTCCTGCTGCCGTTTTCGCCGCTCGTCGTGGCGCCAAGGTGCTGTTGGTCGACGCAGCGCCTGATATCGGCGGTACGTTACACCTCGCCAACGGACAGGTAGCCGCTGCCGGCACACGTATTCAGGCCGCCAAAGGCATTGTT
>JACCEE010795249.1_pt1 | contig 19657 bp, 17 predicted proteins | sample 7449931 | NCBI WGS metagenome assembly JACCEE01 (sample SAMN15323457, study PRJNA562643) | freshwater metagenome | isolation source: river surface water | place: USA:Blue River Watershed | collected 2017-08-19 | reverse complement strand
TATCGTTATGCCGAAATGGGCTACACAGCAGGTTTTGAGCCGGCATTGCTGCCAGTTAATGCACGTCAAGCCCATATGGAAATGGCGGACATTCCGATTCTGGATAAAGGCGGCTACGTCATGCTGGGCAGTGATGATTATTTGCTACGCTTGTTGACAGCGAAAAAAGACCAACGAGCGATTAATGATTATGTTGCTTGGACTATGCAAGCGGCAAAAGCTATCGGTGTCAAAGTGGTTAATCCCGGTGGCATTAATGCGTTTAAATTTAATCAGCGTAAACTCGATTTAGATGAACAAAATCAACACTATGGCGTAACCCCGCGTGAGATTTTGCAAGTGTTGGCCACGGCGATTCAGCAATTGGGGGTCAAGCATCCGTTGCACGTTCATGGCTGCAATTTGGGCGTACCGGGAAATGTGCAAACCACGCTGGACACGATTCAAGGTATTGGCGGTTTGCCAATGCACTTAACGCACATCCAATTTCACAGTTACGGCACAGAAGGCGATTTTAAATTTTCTTCCGGTGCGGCGCAGATTGCTGAAGCGGTCAATCGGAATAAAAATATTACCATTGATGTGGGGCAAATTCTGTTTGGACAAACCGTCACGGCTTCTGGCGATAATATGCGCCAACATGCGAACCACAAACACGCCAGCCCAGCTAAATGGGTGACAATGGACATCGAATGTGATGCAGGCTGTGGTGTCGTACCGTTTAAATATAAAGACCAAAATTTTGTCAACGCCTTGCAATGGGCGATTGGCTTGGAAACTTTTTTGCTGGTCGATGACCCGTGGCGGATTTTCTTAACCACCGACCATCCAAATGGTGCGCCGTTTACCAGTTATCCGCATTTAATTCGATTGCTAATGGATAGAACCTTCCGCAATGAAGTGTTAAGCACGATTCATCCTGAAGCGCAAAAAATGACCACACTTGCTTCCATAGACCGTGAATACACGTTGCAGGAAATTGCCATTATGACCCGCGCAGGGGCAGCGCGATTGATTGGTTTACAAGACCGTGGCGGTTTAAGTGCTGGAAACTGGGCAGATATTACGGTGTACACAGAAAATCCCAATCGCCAGCAAATGTTTGAAAAACCGGACTATGTTTTTAAAGATGGTCAATTGGTGGTCGTTGATGGCAAAGTGGTCGCTACGAAATGGGGAACCGTACACACCGTTAAACCAGATTTTGACCCCGCAGTAGAAAAGGGTTTGAAAGAATATTTTGACCGTTATCTCACCATGAAAATGGGTAATTTTAAAATCAGTGATGATGAAATGCTTGAAGATGGACGCGCTAGCTTAACCGTACATCCGTTAGCGGCAAGAGGTTAAACAAAACTGACGCTGGCATATAAGCTTAAGGTTTGTATTCCGGCGTTTTGTCACTAAACCGATAATTGCGTATCAGTGCTTCACAAGCAGAGTTATCACCGTCTTCACAAGCTTTTTGATAAAAACTGATGGCTTTTACATTATTGAGTTCTTTTTCGTATAAAGTTGCTAAGTTTTTACAACTGAGCGGGTCGCCGAATTGGCAAGATTTTTGATAAATTGCCAACGCTTTACTTATATTTTGCGCAACGCCATCACCACGTTCATACAACAGAGCTAATAAAGTACAACTGCGGATTTCCCCTTGTTGGCAGGCTTTATCTAACGGTTTAGCGGCCTTGGCAAAGTCTTGTTTAACCCCTTCACCTTTAAAATACATATTGCCGACCACACTACAACTTTTTGCTTCATTAGCATCACAAGCGTTTAAATACATATTAATCGCTTCTGCGCGTAAATAATTTAATTCTTCGGTTAAATCCGCATCATCAGCCATTGTCGCCGCACAGGACGGCAAACAAAACACCAGCAAAGCCATGACACAAGCCAATTTGTATAGTAATTTCATAGTGAAAATTTGGCACGGACTGTCCAACGAGTAAGCAAATAAATGATAAAAATCAAGCAACTAGAGTTAAACTCCTTGATAAGTTATGTCGAATAAATCAGTCAGCGCGTTTGTTCAGATTTTAATAAGCAAGCTTTATTTTCTCATTGTATGCAGTCAGTATGTCAAAGTGATGACAACTGAAAAGTGGCTTGTCACAATACATTCGCTCGCTGTAGAATCTATGCCCGTTTGCATAGTGCAGATAATCTCATTTTTTATTTCCCACTTAATTTAAGAGGAATACCATGAAAATTCAAAAACTGATAGGGGCATTAATAACCACAGGTTTGTTATTAGTCAGCACCATTGATACACAAGCCGCTGAAAGCGAATATTCGTTTGTTGTTCACAATAGCACTAAAAGCACAATTAAAAGATTGCTTGTTTCAGAAGATGGAAAAAAATGGGGCGATTTTGATATAGGTAATGGTATTGCCGCAGGAGCTTCTAGTACGTTGGTTTGGGACAGTAGTACAAATAATGAAGCTTGTAAACAATGGGTGAAAGCTACATTTGCTGATGGTTCAGAAGCAAAAGCAGTTAAGTTTGATTTTTGTGAAAAAGGTTTAGAGCTAGAGTTTTAAGCGGGATTTAAACCGGTTCCCACGTTGTAAAAAACGTGGGAACGCGAACTTAAACGTCTACTTTTTGCGGGTGACAACGCTGATTAGGCGAGTTTAATTTATTTACGGCGTTGATATAGGCTTTTGCAGAAGCAATCACAATATCGGTATCCGCACCTAGACCATTCACAATCCGTCCGGCTTTATCCAACCGTACCGTGACATCGCCTTGCGCATCCGTGCCATTGGTAATATTGTTCACTGAATACAAAGCCAATATCGCTTCAGCTTTAACAATGCTCTCAATTGCTTTTAAACTCGCATCTACTGCACCGCTGCCATACGCACTGCCGGTAATTTCATTATCATCAATGCGCAAAGTGACTGTCGAATAAGGAGTTTCGCCCATTTCTGAACAAACTTTTAATGCAACCAATTTAATTTGTTCTTCTTCAGCATGAAAACTGATTTCTGAAATCAGAGCTTGCAAATCCTCATCAAAAATCTCATGTTTTTTATCCGCCAACGCTTTAAAGCGGGTAAACGTTTTGTTCAACTCTTCTTCGCTGGTGAATTCAAATCCCAATTCTGTCATACGACTTTTAAACGCATTACGCCCAGAATGTTTACCCAAAATCATGCGATTAGCTGTCCAGCCTACATCTTCAGCTTGCATAATTTCATAAGTTTCCCGACTTTTCAAAATACCGTCTTGATGAATGCCTGCCTCGTGAGCAAAGGCATTCGCGCCGACGATGGCTTTGTTAGGTTGTACAGGAAAACCGGTAATTGATGAGACCAATTTTGAGCAAGTCAAAATCTCACGGGTATCCAAACGGGTTTGGCAGGTGAAAATATCCTGACGTGTACGCACCGCCATCACGACTTCTTCCAGTGACGCATTTCCCGCCCGTTCACCCAAACCGTTAATGGTGCATTCCACTTGCCGGGCACCATTCATCACCGCCGCCAATGAATTGGCCACCGCCAAGCCTAAATCATTATGGCAATGCACGGAAAAAATCGCTTTATCTGAATTGGGAATGCGGGCAATTAGATTGGCAATGGTCGCGCCAAATTGTTGCGGAATACTGTATCCGACTGTATCGGGAATATTTAAAGTAGTAGCTCCTGCATCAATGACGGCTTCCAAAATGCGGCACAAAAAATCTTCGTCAGAACGGCCGGCATCTTCAGGGGAAAACTCCACGTTATCTGTGTATTGCCGCGCCCGTTTTACTGCACGCACCGCATGTTCTATAACTTGTTCGGGGGTCATTTGCAATTTTACTTGCATATGAATCGGTGAGGTGGCGATAAAAGTATGAATACGCGAACTGTTAGCTTGTTTTAAAGCTTCGCCGGCACGGTCAATATCTTTGTCCAATGCCCGTGCCAATCCACAAACTGTGCTATCTTTAATCGCTTTTGCTACCGCTTGCACAGCCTCAAAATCGCCTATACTAGCGGCCGGGAAACCGGCTTCAATGACATCTACTTTCATGCGTTCAAGGGCTTTGGCAATACGGATTTTTTCATCACGGGTCATCGACGCGCCCGGACTTTGTTCACCATCACGCAAGGTTGTATCAAATATAATCAATTTGTCTTTCACAAAAAACTCCAGTCAAATGAGGAAAAACTATCAACAAGTAGTTGATAAAATTTAAGATAAACGAATTTTAAAGAAGAAAATTTTATCTGCCCGCTAGGGCAGTAAATTTAAAACATGACTGGATAACAGACGCAAACGCGCCTTTGCTAAGCGGAGCAACAAGGCACAAAATTGTGATGAGGGGTAAAAAGTTTGAGAGTTCATATTCTAAAAGTATATGCGATTGTGATGAGGCTCTCAAGTTTAAGTTATAGTTTTGTTTTAAAAGCTAAGCAAACGTGACATTTTAACTATTGTTCTTTGCGTCCTTGCAGTCTACGTCTGCGCCGCAAAACTAATGTAACAACTGGTCCGGAGATAGCGTAAGCTAAAAAAAGCAAAAATAACATAGCCGGTTGCGCTAAGAAAAAACCAATTCCTAGCATTAATGCGATAGCTACTACAAACGGGACTTTACCTTTTAAGTTGATTTCTTTAAAACTGAAATAACGAAAGTTACTTACCATCAATAACCCGGTACAAATACTTAAAACTAAAGCCACATATTTAAGTGCGTCAATATTATAGTTATAGTCTACGCTCATCAGTAAAAAGCCCGCCAAAATCGCCGCCGCCGCAGGGCTAGGCAAGCCTTGAAAATAACGTTTGTCGGCGGTGGTGACTTGGGTGTTAAAACGTGCTAAGCGTAACGCACCGCCTGCGGTATGTACAAAAGCTGCAAACAAGCCTAAATTTCCTAACGAAGCAAATGCCCACAAATACATGACTAATCCGGGGGCAACGCCAAAGGACACCATATCGGATAAACTGTCGTATTGCACACCAAATTCGCTTTGGGTATTGGTTAACCGCGCAACTCGCCCATCTAAGCCATCTAAAACCATTGCGATAAAAATAGCGACAGCGGCAGCGGTAAAGTGATGGTTAATTGCGGAGGTCATGGCATAAAAACCGGAAAACATAGCACCGGTGGTGAAAAGATTGGGCAATAAATAAATGCCGCGGTGACGATGTGAAGGTTGTGGAGTATCGGTCATAATTGCCTCAATCAGTCTTTATACAACGTGTGCAAAAAATAAATGTGTGCTGATTATACAATGAGCCACCATCAGCAACTACTCATAATTATTAAGATTTCAGATTTTACTTAGAATTTAGTCGTCACTTGCAATCTGTGCCGTTATCCTTTAGTTTAGACATCTATTTGCCAAGGCTAGGGGTGCTTTATTCATGTAAGGCTGAGACAAACCCTTTGAACCTGAACCGGTTAATACCGGCGTAGGAAAGCCCTCTATCTCCTTGTGCCGTTTGTTTTTTATACTTTTTGGAGATGCGCATGAACAGTTCCTCACAACAAGACCCCGCCACCGGCGTAACCAGCGTTAAAATCCCTAATTATCCGGCTTCGGAAAAAATTTATATTCAAGGTTCCCGCGCTGATATTCAAGTGCCGATGCGCAAAATCAGCCTTTCTGATACACCGGTTCATTTTGGTGCAGTAGAAAAAAATTCTCCTTTGTATGTTTATGATACTTCAGGGGTTTATACCGACCCGCGTGTAGAGGTTGACTTAAAAAAAGGATTAAAACCAATCCGCTCAACATGGATTTTGGAAAGAAACGATACGGAAGAGTTGACTGAGCCCAGTTCTGAATTTGGCAAACAACGCTTATACGATCCAACGACGGCGCATTTGCGGTTTGATCTGATACGCAAACCCCGTCGTGCCAAAGCCGGTCACAATGTCAGCCAAATGCACTACGCACGGCAAGGCATCATCACGCCGGAAATGGAATTTATCGCCATTCGCGAAAACCAAAAAATGGAAGAGATGAAACACCTCTGGGAAGACCAGCATCCAGGCGATTCGTTTGGTGCGTCAATTCCAGACATTATTACGCCTGAATTCGTGCGCTCTGAAGTAGCGCGGGGGCGGGCAATTATTCCCTGCAATATCAATCATCCTGAATTAGAACCGATGATTATCGGGCGCAATTTCTTGGTAAAAATCAACGGCAACTTAGGTAACTCAGCAGTCACATCCTCGATTGAAGAAGAAGTGGAAAAAATGCTCTGGGGGATTCGTTGGGGTGGCGATACCATTATGGATTTGTCGACCGGCAAAAATATTCATGAAACCCGCGAATGGATTTTGCGCAATTCGCCAGTGCCAATTGGTACTGTGCCGATTTATCAAGCGTTAGAAAAAGTCAACGGTAAAGCCGAAGATTTAACGTGGGAAATTTTCCGCGACACCTTAATCGAACAAGCCGAGCAGGGCGTGGATTATTTTACTATTCATGCGGGGGTGCGTTTGCATCATGTGCCATTAACCGCAAAACGGATGACCGGCATTGTCTCGCGCGGCGGTTCGATTATGGCGAAATGGTGTTTGGCACATCATACCGAAAGCTTTTTATACACACATTTTGAAGACATTTGTGAAATTATGAAGGCTTACGATGTGGCGTTTTCATTAGGTGATGGTTTGCGTCCGGGTTCAATTTATGATGCCAATGACGCGGCGCAGTTTGGCGAATTAGAAACTTTGGGTGAATTAACTAAAATCGCTTGGAAACATGATGTGCAAACCATGATTGAAGGCCCTGGGCATGTGCCATTGCACATGATTAAGGTCAATATGGATAAACAATTGGCAGAATGTGGCGAAGCTCCGTTTTACACGTTAGGGCCGCTGACTACCGACATTGCCCCCGGTTATGACCATATTACTTCCGCGATTGGGGCGGCGAATATCGGTTGGTACGGTTGCGCGATGTTGTGTTACGTCACCCAAAAAGAGCATCTAGGTTTGCCGAATAAGCAAGATGTGCGTGAAGGCATAGTCACTTATAAAATTGCGGCTCATGCGGCGGATTTAGCGAAAGGGCATCCGGGCGCGCAAGCGCGGGATAATGCAATGAGTAAAGCGCGGTTTGAATTCCGTTGGGAAGACCAGTTTAATATTGGTTTAGACCCGGAAAAAGCACGCGAATTCCATGATGAAACCTTACCAAAGCAATCCGCAAAAGTGGCGCATTTTTGTTCCATGTGTGGACCGCATTTTTGTTCGATGAAAATCAGTCAAGATGTGCGTAATTACGCCGCCGAAAAAGGCGTTGCCGAAGAAGAAGCGTTGAAAATCGGTATGGAAGAAAAATCGCAGGAGTTTTTGGAAGAAGGCGCAGCGATTTACAAAGAAATTTAATCAAAACAAGGGAGTACAGGTTTTAAGCTGTACTCCTTATAGATTCAATATGTCCATCATCCATTCGCGCAACGCGGTCGGCAAAACTAAAAATCCGCGAATCGTGAGTCACAATGACTAACGCGCGGTCACGTTGTAATGCAACATTTTTAAGTAATTCCATTACATGATGCCCCGTTTCATGGTCTAACGCACTGGTTGGCTCATCACAAACGATTAATTTCGGGTTATGTACCAAAGCTCTGGCAATCGCGACCCGTTGTTGTTGTCCACCAGAAAGTTGTGCCGGCATTGCTTTTATGCGTTTTTCAAGCCCAACTTGGGCTAATAACTCTGCGCCGCGCCGTTCAGCTTGTTTACGACTAATGCCGTTTAAAATCAATGGGATAGAAACGTTTTCCGCGGCGGTTAATGAGGGTAGCAAGTTATACGCCTGAAATACAAAGCCAATATTCTTAGCACGAAATTTTAATTTATCGCCGGCATACATATTTAATAAATTATGCCCAAATACTTCGCAGATACCGCTATCTTGATTCAGAATACCGGCAATCACAGAAATCAATGTCGTTTTACCACAACCGGAAGGACCAACCAACATCATCAGTTCGCCCATATAAATTTGTAAATTTATGCCGGCTAAGGCAACAACCTTATCACCGCCGGTGTCATAGATTTTTGTCAGGTTTTGACAATTTACAGCAATTTGACTGGTCATCCATTATCCTTTAAACACAATCGCAGGTTCTAACCGTATCACTTTGATAATACTTAATAATGCTGCAAACATACAGATTAACGTCACCCCCAGTCCACTAAAGACTAATAATTGCCAAGGAAATTTAAACGCTAAAATCGTGTTGCGCATCGCATAACCGAACAATGCCGTTAAGCCTACGCCTATGCCATAGCCAATAGAGCCGACTAAGATGGCTTGTAATAAAATCATTTTTAAAAGTGTGAGGTTGCTTGCCCCCATTGCTTTAAGTACACCAAACTGACGCAGGTTTTCTAAAGTAAAGTTATAAAATGTTTGTCCGGCGATCGCCGCGCCAACTAAAAATCCCAGTAACACGGAAATGCCAAAATTAATCGGTATGCCAGTGTTTGCCATAAAATAATTAACAGTTAAATCTTTAAATTCCTGTTGGGTATAAGCGGCGTGTCCGGTAACGGCACGGATGCGTTTATTTAAAGTGGTTAAATTTTGTCCGGGTTTGGCTTTTACTACGACAAAACTCAGTAATTTACGTTCTTTAGGGGCAAAAGAAACAGCGCGACTGTAGGTGGTATAGATAACAGGTTGAGATTGAAAGGTTTTGGTCGTTTTCGCAATACCAACCACGATAGCACGTTTATCGTTTAATTCTAAGGTATCACCAATTTTTAATGGTTCAGGAGGGCTGCCTGCGGTTTTTGCTGGTTTGGCTAATTTTCCCACTGCACCGTCAATATCGACAATAACGCCGTCGCTACGACGTAAATCAGCGAGTTTTCCAGTTAGCATGATTGGTGGACCACCGATTAATGTGGTGTCGTCTAAGCCAATCACGTTACAGGTCTGAAACGTGCCGTCTGCCAAACGTGCTTTGAGTAAACCTTTGTAAATTGGCATCGCCCATTTAACCCCTTCGACACCGCGTATTCTGTATAATTCTGTATCTTGTAGAGGTTTTATATCATCCACAAACTGAACTTTTGCGTCCATTACCCAAATGTCGGGATAACCCATGTCAGAAATAAAACTATATGAGCGCGACATTAAGCCTACAAAAATAGCAGGTTGTTGCGTCATAATTAACGAGGCAAAAGTTAGACCCATTACAATACCGAGATATTTACCTCGGTCGCCCATAAGCATTTTTAACGCGATGTGGTTCATTTAATGAAACGTGGTTTAGTTGAAAGAGACTATGCACAGGATTATCGCCAGTCTATGACTTACTTAAATTGCATCACAGATTAGCTTCCTACTAATTGAATGCTCCAAAACACCAAAAAACCGCTAAATAAAACTAAGGTTGAAATAGACGGTTCTTCAACTTCATGTGCTTCCATTAATAACTCTTCGGTGACTAAATACAGTAAGGCCGCCGCGCTAAAAGCTAATACGCCACCGATTAAGGCACTGGAAGCCCCTAGCAGCAAAAAATTACCCAAACAAGCGAATATAAATACGGTAAGACCCAACGCACCGGACATTGCGATGATACGCCAACCTTTAACTGTTTCTGACGCTAAGGCTAAGCCAAGAAATAATAATTCAACCGATAAGCCTAATGCCAAAATTGGTCCGGTTGTCCCGCCTGCTGCAAAGCCTGCGCCAATAATAAAACCGTCCATTGCCACGTCAATAAAGGTGGCTAAAAGTAAGCCAATGCTGAGTGCAACGGTGGTTTTTTCTAATATCGCTTGTTGTTCTAATCTGATTGTCCATAATTTTAAGGCATACATAAGCAGTGACCCCAAGGCAAATGACGCGATTAACACTAACCCGGGGGCATGTTCGCGTTCAATTTCAGGGAGTAATTCCACGGCTAACGCGGCTAAGACCACGCCGGCGGCAAAATGTTGAATTAAACTGCGCGTGGGGTGGTTAGGATTCCAGATAGAAGCAATAATACCGCCGAACAAAGCGATGCCTGCGGGAACTAGCATGATGAGCAAATTGTGAAAGTTCATTTATTGTGCTGTATTAGTTTTTTTAAAAACTGGCAAGCCTCTCCTGTAAATAATCCTCCAATGCCTGCAATACGTTAACATTGATTTCAGGTTGCTGTTTTAACGCTGTAATTCGGGCGATATACGTGTCTTTTTGTGCATTGAATCGAGAAACGCAAAAGTCGCGCCAGCGTTGTTGTTCTTGTGCGGTTAAAATGTGCGGATAATTGCGCGCTTTATAGCGAAAAAACATTTCATCCAGCCGTTTATCAATAAATTTTGGCTGTAAAGTGGCTAATTCGGATACGGGGGTATTTCTGATGTTAAGCATTGTTGCTTTATCTTGATTAGCAAAAAAGCCCCCGCTATAAATCATCAAATCGGGGTCGGTGATGGGGGCATAATCAGGACTTGCAAAGACAGTCGCTAATTTTGCACTTAACTCGGTGGCGGCAGCTTTTAAAATTGCGGCATGTTCTAAACACAACTTTAAATCTAATGCTAAACGTTGTGCGGTGCCTTCGGTCGTTAATACTGAAAAAGGTGCTAAAACTGGACATTTGTTGATATGTACGGTTTTTAATGGAATCCGCTCTACGCCTTCGCTTAAATCAGCGGTAGCGGTAAAAAGTCGCAGTTTAATTTCTTCAGCAGTCAAGGATAATAATGCTTGCGGATTCACTGAGACATCATAGACCACTATTTCGTTGGCATTAATGGGATGCTGACAAATTGGTACAATGACTGCCAAACAATTTTTGCGTGCCGGATATTTTCCCGATATATGCACAAGCGGTTTAAAACTGCCTAATTGCAACAAGTCTAAAACTTTGTTTTTTAGACGATGGGTAAATAAAAATTCAAATAATTTGGGCTGTTTTTGTTTAAGCAAACGTGCCATAGCAATCGTGGCATATACATCAGAAAGCGCGTCGTGCGCGGCTTCATGGACAATACCATTCGCATGGGTTAAGTCAGTAAGCTTAAAACTGGGGCGTTCTTCGGTTTGGTTTATCACCCAACTAATGCCCTCAGGACGCAGTGCATAAGTAGCACGCACGACATCTAGCAAATCCCAGCGCGAATTGCCCTGTTGCCATTCACGCTGATAAGGGTCATAAAAATTTCGATACAATGTGTTGCGTGTCACTTCATCATCAAAACGCAAGGTGTTATAACCTAAGGCACAAGTATTGGCTTGTATAAGTTGTTGATGAATAAGGGCAATAAACTCAGCTTCACATACGCCTTGTGCGGCGGCAAATTGCGGGGTAATTCCGGTAATCACACACGCATCCGGTTGTGGCAAGCAGTCCGCACTGGGTTTGCAATATATAATAATAGGCTCAGCAATCACATTAAAATCAGCATCCGTACGCACGCCTGCAAATTGTGCGGGAAAATCCCGCTGTGGATTTAAACCGAAGGTTTCGTAATCATGCCAAAAAAAAGTTGCCGCCATCTATATATCCTTTATTTAACTGACATTAAAGCGCGTAATACATCAGTACGGCTAATCAACCCAACTAATTGATTATCATCATAAACCGGATAACTGCGCACAGAAGAGGCTTCAAATTTTGACGCTAAATCTACAATACTGGCATCAGCGTCCACCGTTACAATATCCGTTGACATATATTCACCCACTTTAGCACTCATGCTTTGATTGTAAGCACATTCTAAAACCACTTTCATGCTATCTTTTTCAGAAAACATGCCCACTAACCGTTTTTGCGCATCCAAAACCGGTGCGCTGGTTACTTTATGGTTTAATAATTTTTGAATAGCATCTAATACAGACGTTTCCATAGTTAACGTAACCAAATGGGTTGACATATAATCGGCGATAGTAATTTTAGCTAGCATAGTTTTTCTATTGACGGGATTAGATAAAAAAGAATGTTAAAACGTTATTTAATTGCGCGGTGATTTTTCTAATAACTCAAGGCTTAGCACTTTTGCGTCAGCATACTGTGCTTCCAGTTTTTTACGTTTATCACATTTATCGACGCAGATACAATTGCCTTTATCTGAACCACCGCATGAGCCTTTAATGCTATGTCTGCCGAAAATTACACCGACTGCCATGGCGACAATTACAATTAGCATAAAAACAAAAGTTATTAAAAAATACATAGTTTTTTCCTTAATTTAAAAAACGTGCAAATGCAGAGGTGGCTTTTTCCTCAAAACCTTGCGTGGTTTTAATGAGAAATAACGCGGCTATTTTTTGTTGTTCAGCTAATTTATAGCCTTCAACGGGACCTAATACATTCAACGCTGTTGCTAAAGCGTCCGCTTCCATGGTTGTCGCGCTTAACACACTAATAGACGCTAACTTATGCGTAATAGGTCGCCCAGTGCGCGGGTCGATAGTATGCGAAAAACGTACACCGTCTACTTCAAAAAAATTACGATAATCACCGGAGGTTGCCATCCCAATATCAGTTAAGGGAACAATTCTTTCCACCATAATTTTATTCGGAGTAGGTTTTTCAATTGCAATTTGCCAAGCTTGCTGTTCATTATTTTTACCACGCACACGCACTTCGCCACCAATTTCGACCATATAATCATTTATGCCAACCTGTTCTAATAATAGGCCAACTTGATCAACCGCATAGCCTTTGGCAATTGCAGATAAATCAACATATAAATCCGGTACGGCTTTTTTCATGGCCAACGGCTTTTCTTGTAGACTTAAGTGTTGATAACCGATTTTACTTAAACGCTCTTTAATTAATGCTTCAGCGGGAGCTGTAAACTTCATGGGTTCAGGACCAAACCCCCATAGGTTTACCAACCCCCCTACGGTAATATCAAATGCGCCATGTGATAACGCGCTGATTTTTTGGGCTTCTTTTACAACTGTGAATAATTCTGCGGAGATTGGTTGCCAATCGGTAGATAAATTTTGATTAAAGCGTGACAGTTCAGAATCCTTTTTATAAGTAGACATCTGCCCATCAATTTTATCTAACAATGTTTTAATTTGTGTCTGTAACTGAGCAACGGTTATTTTTTCAGGCAATTTACTGGCTTTAATATGAAAAGTCGTGCCTTCAGTTTCTCCAGAAAAGACAAACGGATAAGGAACTTGCGTTTTGGTGTCGCAACTTGTTAATAAAAAAAAGCTTATTAGAATTAGCCATCCGTGCAGTATAAATTTGTGTGTGTTCATGTAGCAAAATCAATAGTTGAGTAGCGTTTTAAGGTAAGGTATGACGTTGACGTTCACGAGTAGAGGCTAAAATAAATTGCTGAATATTTTCTTTTATACTGCCGTAATGATCAAAACGACTCGCAAATACATTGCCGTTTTCCAAATAGCTTTCAGTTGCTTGCAATAAAGTTTCTATCGTATTGGGACGTGCATCATCCATAGCCTCAGAAACTTGTTTTTTAAGCCATTTATTCACGCGCTGCGCATTCGGCTGAATCGGTGCTTGTGCTAAATGATTAGCAGGCTCACCAAACGATTCATTCAAATCAAATTGCAAACGTAAATAACGATGTGATTTGGTTCCGCCTAATAAATTTAAGCAAATTTTACTTTGTACCTCAGCTTGTCCTTCCATAAATACATCGGTAATCCGCAATCCCCATTTTATTAACCCCCAACCTTCAATAGTTTTGAAATCTAGCGGTTTTTTATTTTGCCCGGTGCCAATAGACAGTAGCTGAATATCTTCTAAGCGATGTCCCAGTTCAATTGCTTGTGAAATAGCGCATAATGCGGGATTGTTTGCCGTGACACCCCCGTCAACATGTGGAAAACTCCACGCCTCTTCGTATTGTTCACTTTTTGAGGTATGGTTAAGTTCACAAGCCGGGAAAAAGGTTGGAGCTGATGCAGAAGCAAGACAGACTTTCCACAATGGCTGTCCGTCAAACCATTTTTTTTTAGCGTTGGGATGATAATTAGTAAAAAAAGTTGTATTGCGATACATTGCATCATAGGCAAGAATCAACAGAATCGGGTTCGGAATTTCTTGGTCAGCGCAAGTGCGCCCGGCTTCTGCTAATTTAATAAAATCACCATTACTGTGTTGAAACCGTGTCAGTCCATGCAGCACTTTTATCAAACCGTCATGGAAAAATTTAGGCGCGGATAAGCCGTATTTCAGCATTATTTTCCACCGCTCTAAACTAAATAAGGAATGGTAAGGAAAAATCTCCATGCCTTGATCACGATAAACCGCAATCATATCTTCTGGGGAATAACCCACGCTAAGTCCAGCAGCAATCAATGATCCGGTTGAAGTTCCTGCAATCATATCAAAGTATTGGCAGATAGATTGCCCGTATTGTTCTTGCGTTTGTTTTTCTACTTCCTGCAAAATTCGTGCTGAAATGATGCCACGGGTGCCGCCGCCGTCTAAACTTAATATTCTAAAAGGTCGATTATTATGCATAAGTTTTTTAAAATGATTATGAGAAAAAAACCTGACAGATTTTTTAAACCTATCAGGTTATACGGCAAAACTCTATTTGTTAAAAGTTGTTCCGTTCGTGCCGGGTAATGTAGGCATGGTTTGTTTCGGGAATTCGCCGGTTAAGCTAGTTAAAAAAGCAACAATGTCGGCAATTTCTTCTTTTTTCAAATCTTTGTTCAACTGCATTTTTGCCATCACGCGCACTGCCTCATCTAATGTGGTGACGGAACCGTTATGAAAATAGGGGGCTGTCAGTGCAATATTACGCAATGTGGGAACTTTCCATAGATGTTCATCAGTTTCTTTTTTTGATACCGTTGCGACACCTTTGTCAGCATTAAAGTGATATTTTGTTTCAAAAGATGGACTGGCATGGACAGGAAATTTTTGGAAGGTGCCTGCGCCATTGAATGCCGCGCCACTGTGACAAGACGTGCAACCTAATTCGGCAACTTTGTTCATGCCTCGAATTTGCTGTGCGGTTAATGCGGATTTATCGCCTGCAACAAATTTATCGTAATGACTGTTGGGAGTAATTAAAGTTCTTTCATAAGCGGCAATCGCTTTGGTAGCTAAGTCTTTACTAATCGTATCAGAGCCAAATGCTTTGTGGAAAGCTTGTTTATAGCCATCAATAGTTTTTAAACGGGCAACCACTTCGTCCCAACTTTTCATGCCCATTTCAATAGGATTGGTTACAGGTCCTGCAGCTTGCGCTTCTAAGCTTTCTGCCCGTCCGTCCCAAAACTGCACTTTATTGAACGCCGCATTCCACACAGTAGGTGCGCTACGTCCACCCACTTGTGCATGAACCCCCATTGAGCCTGCACGATTATCTTCACCGCCGAGCATGGTGTTGTGACAAGAAGCGCAAGCCACCGTTCCTGTTGAGGATAACCGTGGGTCGTGATACAGCATTTTGCCCAATTCCACTTTTTCAGCGGTAGTAGGATTGTCCGCAGGGGCAGGTGCAACAGTAGGTAATGCTTCCCAAGCTGCAGCAACAGAGGCACTGCTAGCTAAGACAATGGCAACAACTAATGAACGAATTTTTAACATGGAATCCTCCGATATTGTTATTTTAATAGGCTGGTTTTAAGCTAAGCCTTGTGTGTTTGTACAGAGAAGATTGTATGATAGGATGGCTGTTAAATCATTAACTATCGACACAAAATTTATCTGTTATGGCATTAAAAAAAGTTTTAAACGTAGGTGGCAATAGTAAAGCTATTGCCTTGCCGCCGCAATATGCTGAATTTGAACATCTATTGCTTGATATTGACCCGACTGGTGCGCCGGATATTTTGTGTGATGCACGCAATTTGACAGATTTGGAAGCCGGGCAGTTTGATGCGATTTATTGTTCACATAACTTAGAACATTATTATCGACATGATGTACAGAAAGTATTGGCAGGTTTTCAACATGTATTAAAAGACGGCGGCTTTGCGCAAATTCGCGTACCGGATATTCAGGAAGTGATGCGCATTACCCTTGAGAAAGGGTTAGATATTGATGATGTTCTGTATCAATCCCCTATGGGACCGATTATGGTGTTAGATGTGTTATACGGTCATACCGGACAAATCGAACGCAGTGGACAAGATTTTTTCGCGCATAAAACCGGTTTTACCCATAAATCATTAATTGCCGCTTTAACCAGAGCTAGGTTTGCTAAAATTTATAGTGGCACGGGGAATTTAGAAATCAATGCGGTTGCTTTTAAAGGCGACCCCGACCCAGCTACCCGCGCTCTGTTTAATTTGCCACAAGACTAAAAAAGCTTGCAACCATCCCCCCTTAAAACTTTACACTGAGGGGGATATAAAAAATCTTAGAAACGCACTTCAGCACTTAACCAGAATTTTTGCGTATCAAATTTAGCACTGGCAGCATCCGCGCCAAAATAAGCATATTTCGCTAAGACTGAATAGTGTTTAGAAAAATCATAACTGAGTAAGAAGTTCCATTCGTCTCCTAAATGATGCTTACCGGTATCATCAGTAAACTTATGGTAAACCCCTGTGACTTTTAAACCCGCTACCTCAGCGGCTAATGATCCATACATATCACGTAATCCTTCATCGGGTGTGACGAGAAACTGATCTGTCCAACCATTAAACGCATGTAAGGAACCTAGCGGCGTATCAAATGTTTTGCCAGCTCCTTTACCACCTAACTGTTCTACCCCTGCTTGTGCGGTGATACCTAACGCAGTAATACTGCCTGTCAAATGATAATAATTGGCTGTATATTTAACCGGGCTTTGTACATAGTCGCGTTGATGGGCATATTCTGCTAAATAGGTTGCTTTGATAGTATCAGTAAGTTGTTGTTGTCCTTCAAAACGAATCCCATAAGTTTGATTGGAATCATCGTGTTTTTCATTAAAATCCATGAATAACGCATAAGCTGCCAAATTGCCATAATTAGAAAAATTATAATTGATGTTCACAAATGGAAATTGCAGACTTTGTATTGTTGCATCAATGGCTTGTCGTTTAACAATATAGCCTAAGTTGATTTTAGTATGTGCAAATGATTCATTAGTTATTAATAAACCATCAAAGTTTTGTTGCATTTGTCGCCAATTAAGCCCGCTTAAAAAACGTTCATTATTTAACTGTATCGGTTGGCGACCCAATTTAATTTCGCTTTTATCAAAACCGGTATATTTTATCCATAATTGACCAAGTACCCCTTGTTGAGGATCTGTAATTTTTTCAAACAAGGTTTTATTATTACGGGAACTATCATATTCATCGTCAATAACTGATTGATTATTTTCATATTGAATATAACCTTGAAAACCATGAATCACAGGACTTAAATAACCTATCTGCAAACGTACTGTAGACGCATTTGCGGTGTTTAATAAAGTATTATCGCTGCTATTTTGCTCATAGCGATAACGTAAATTTAATTTAATTTGCCCATAACTAGCATCTTTTTGATTAAACTTAAGAGTCTCTTCAATAATTTGATTAATCCCTGCATAAGTCATTGAAGGAGTCAATGTATAGTATAAAACTATCAGTAATGTTGCTACTTTTAATTGTTTTTGTAAAAACATGATACTCCTCCTATTTATTAAAACATGCTAATCATTTAGCTATTTATAAATCTGCTTAAATAATATTTTTAATTTAACGCTGTTGTTATTGTATTTTTTTCAGCAAAAAAATCAGCCGATGAGGTCACAGATTATTTTTTTCAACACTATAAATTAGCGGTTCAAGTCACAATTCATTCTAATACTTTATAAAATAAGCACTTTTTACAAAAAATAGCTAAGAATTTTAATCGTGAGCTGTAATAGTTATCTTCTTAGCATAACCTGAATCAACCTGTATTGCTCATTGAGCAATACCTGAAATTGTGATGTAATAATAGGGTTTTACCTCTTTTTAATTACCCCTTAGGTGATTATTTTTTGTCTTTTTTAAGGGGATTTGTTTGCCACAACTTGTTCGGAGAGATGGGCTTATTCACTATGCAATTTACTATAACTAAAGGTTTAGACCTTCCTATTACAGGTGGGCCTGAACAAAAAATTTCGGAGGGCAATCCGATCAAATCAGTTGCCCTCTTGGGGCGGGATTATGTGGGTTTAAAGCCTAAAATGTTGGTTAGTGAAGGGGATCAAGTCAAACTTGGGCAACCTTTATTCATCGACAAACAAAATCCTGATGTTATGTTTACTTCACCCGGTGCAGGGGTGGTCAGCGCGGTTCATCGCGGAGCTAAGCGCGTTTTACAATCAGTGGTAGTTGAGTTACAAGGTGACGCACAAGAAACGTTCACACAGTATGCTGTTTCAGAACTGGGTAATTTAACTGCTGAGCAAGTTAAGCAAAACTTACTTGCTTCCGGCTTGTGGACAAGTTTTAAAACGCGGCCATATGGAAAAATTCCCCATGCTAATAGCACACCGTATGCGATTTTTGTTACCGCAATAGATACACGTCCGCTTGCTGCTGACCCCGTCGTTATCATCAAAGAACGCGGCGAAGATTTCGCACACGGTTTAGCATTATTAGACAAACTTTCGGCAAATAAAACGTATTTGTGCAAAGCGACAGGCGCAGATATTGTTTCAGGTAGTGCGCAGGTTGCACAGTTTTCAGGTCCGCATCCTGCTGGATTACCCAGTACGCATATTCATTTTGTCAGTCCAGTGTATGCTGAAAAAACAGTCTGGCATATTGATTATCAAGCTGTTATTGCTATTGGTGCGTTATTTACCACCGGCAAATTAAGCGTTGAAAGAGTCATTTCTTTAGCCGGACCTGCAGTTAAAAATCCCCGTTTAATAAAAACTCGCGTTGGTGCCAATACTAACGATTTAGTGATTGGTGAATTAGAAGACGGCGAAAATCGAGTGATTTCCGGTTCTGTGTTGTATGGACATGAAGCAACTGACTGGAACGCTTATTTAAGTTGTTATAGCTTACAAGTTTCAGCTTTAAAAGAAGGGCGGCAACGTGAGTTGTTCGGTTGGATTGTGCCGGGTAAAAATAAATATTCAGCATTGAATGTTTACACGTCCAGTGTGGATAGAAAAACAGGGCGTTTGTTTCCATTTACAACTGATAAAAATGGTAGTAACCGAGCGATTGTACCAGTGGGGGTTTATGAAACGGTCATGCCATTGGATATTTTAGCAACACCGCTATTAAAATCTTTAGTGATTGGTGATAGCGATCAGGCGCAATTATTGGGTTGCTTAGAATTAGATGACGAAGATATGTCTTTGTTTACTTTTGTTGACCCGGGTAAGCATGATTTTGCCCCAGTCTTAAGAGCAAATTTAACTAAAATTGAGAAGGAAGGATAATGTCGGCTAGAGATTTTTTAGATAGCATAGAGCCGCATTTTACCAAAGGTGGAAAGTTAGAAAAGTATTACGGTCTCTATGAGATGGTGGATACCTTTATCTATACCCCCTCTGCGGTAACACGCGGTACAACCCATGTGCGTGATGGCAATGACCTAAAACGCACCATGACTTTTGTGGTGATTGCCACGTTTTTTTGCATTCTGATGGCGATGTATAACTCCGGTTATCAAGCTAATTTAGCTATGCAAACGATGGGCGCGGTTAAAGCTGATAGCTGGCGTAGCATTCCAATGATGCTGTTTGGCTATAATCCGTCCAATCCGTTGTCGTGTATGATGCACGGGGCATTATTTTTCTTACCCATTTACATT